>Ga0080064_1000345_pt1 | contig 131657 bp, 126 predicted proteins | sample Subgrocontami54m_FD_69260 | JGI IMG/M metagenome (GOLD analysis project Ga0080064, IMG submission 69260) | Subsurface groundwater microbial communities from S. Glens Falls, New York, USA - GMW46 contaminated, 5.4 m (SPADES assembly) (version 2) ...
AAGGGGGAACGCGCCCTCCGCGACGGTAGGGAAACCATCCCCCCTTGTTTTTAAAGGGGGGATTATAGGGGGGTTCAAAAACCAAGAGACTCTCAAACCCCCTGTCCTGAAGGACATCCCCTTCATCTGAAGGGGGAACGCGCCCTCCGCGACGGTAGGGAAACCATCCCCCCTTGTTTTTAAAGGGGGGATTATAGGGGGGTTCAAAAACCAAGAGACTCTCAAACCCCCTGTCCTGAAGGACATCCCCCTTCATCTGAAGGGGGAACGCGCCCTCCGCGACGGTGGGGAAACCATCCCCCCTTGTTTTTAAAGGGGGGATTACAGGGGGGTTCAAAAACCAAGAGACTCTCAAACCCCCTGTCCTGAAGGACATCCCCCTTCATCTGAAGGGGGAATTTGTTCTTTTCTCTCGATTTGGCTATCTTTAAAAATTCTGACCACGCCCATCAAACGACCATCCTATTTGTCTCATTTGCTAAATGAATCAATTAGCCCATGAACCAACCAGCCAGCAAACCCCCCTTGATCTCCATCATCATCGTCACATATAACTCATCGTCGACGATCGCCGCATGCCTGAAATCGCTCCTGTCGCAATCTTCAGACGGGAAGGATATCGAGGTCATCATCGTCGACAACGCATCGACCGACACCACGCGAAAAACAATCTCCGCCGATTTCCCTCAGGTGACGTTGATAGAAAATAAAACGAACGTCGGCTTTGCCGCGGCGGTGAATCAGGGGGCCGCCGCCGCAAAGGGAGCACATTTTCTCCTGCTGAATCCGGATACGCTCATGCAGAATACGTTTATTCGTCGACTGGCCGATTTTCTTCATGGAAATCATCAGGCCGCGGTCGCTGGGTGCAACCTCGTCGACAGGGAGGGCAAACATCAACCTTCATGCTGGAAGAAGCCGACGCTCTCGATGCTGCTGCTGGAGACGTTCCTTCCGTGCAAGGTGTCGCTTCCGCTGGTCACCGATAATCCGCCGCTCCTCTCCGAAGTGAAGATGGTCTCGGGCGCATGCATGGCCATCAAGCGCGACGTCTTCGAGCGCGTAGGAGGATTCGACGAGCAGTTCTTTATCTATTACGAGGATGCCGACTTCTGCTTCCGCGCCCGCAAGGCCGGGTACAAGGTGTTCTTCAATCCCGCGATCAGCGTCTTCCATGAGGTCGGCGGAAGTTCAGCAGATCAGACAATGATGTTCCTCCATCTCTACCAGAGCAAAACCTCGTTCTTCGAAAAGCACTATCCGGGAGTCACGTCCGTCATCGCCAAAGCCGTCATCCGCGCCGGCATTCTGGTAAGAATCCCGTTGTATTGGATGGCAGCCAAACTCTTGTTTAATCAGGAATTGCTTCGGTTGTCGAAAGTTCATAACTTTGTGAGGATGAGAATGTAGGGGGTTGGTTAGCTGGTTAACTGGTTAATTGGTTAATTCGTTGGCTGGTTTGTTGGTTGGTTGAGTGGTGAGGGCAATTTGAAGGTTCAGGTGCCGGCTGCCAAATCTACAATTTTATATTCCCTCTGCGATTGCTCTGCGACCTCTGCGTCTCTGCGTTTAAAAATATGATTCTTCTCATCGCAGAGTCGCAAAGACACATGATAATAGGAACACATGGACTTCGATGTCGTCATAATCGGGGGAGGGGTGGTTGGATTGGCATGTGCCGCAGAAAGTGCGGCACGTGGGTTCTCGACGATCCTCGTCGAACGCCACACATCGTTCGGACAGGAAACGAGCAGCCGCAACAGCGAGGTGATCCACTCGGGCATCTATTATCCGACCGGTTCACTGAAAGCGAAGCTGTGCGTCACCGCCAATCACAATCTCTATCGGGAATGCCAGGAGATGAACGTCTGGCACAGACGCTGCGGGAAACTGATCGTCGCCGTGACTCCTGAAGAAACGCCCGAGCTGGAGAAGCTCTACCGCGGCGGCGTTGCGAATGGAGTCGAAGGGATGGAGCTCCTCGATCCGGGCCAGGCCGGAAAACTGGAGCCGAATGTTTTGTGCCACGCGGCAATTTTTCTTCCGGGCACGGGTATCATCGACTCCCATGAGCTCATGTCCGCCTATATGCATCTCGCGAAATCACACGGAGCAGCGATCACCTTCGGCGTCGATTTTACCCGCGGCGAGAAAAAGGGTGACGCATACGAACTGTCGTTCAGAGAATCAGCGGGAACCATGACAACCCTGACATCACGTTATGTTATCAATGCGGCGGGGTTGTCGGGCGATAAGGTCGCCGCTTCGTTCGGCATCGACGTCGACGCGGCAGGATACCGGATCCTTCCGAACCGCGGACACTATTATACGGTCTCATCGACAAAAAGCCGGATGATCTCACGCCTTGTTTACCCGATGCCGCACAGACATCTCGTCAGCGCCGGGATCCATATCACCACCGACCGCGCCGGACAGTGCAAGCTCGGACCCGACACGGAGTACATCGATCCGTCCGTTCCGGAAAGCGACTGGTACAAGTTCGACGATACGAGGAAGGGAAGATTCCATGCCGCCGTTGTCAGGTATTTTCCGGCGCTTGAGCCGGCGGATCTCTCTCCCGGACAGGTCGGCGTGCGGCCAAAGCTCACGGGCTCGGGAACCGAAGCGAAGGATTTCATCATTTGCGAAGAATCTGCGCGCGGCCTCGACGGACTCGTGAACCTCATCGGCATCGAATCGCCGGGGTTGACCTGCGCAAGGGAGATTGCGAGAATGGTTGTTGAGCGGTTTATTCATTAACTTAGAGGCGAGCGCTGGAGCGCCTTCGCGGTAAAAAAATATATTTCTCGCAAAGCCGCAAGTTCGCAGGCATTTTTTTAATTTTTCATTTTTACTTTTGAATTGACATGTCATTTACATTCACACGATTTCAGATCCACGAGGTTATCCTTGTCACGCCGAAGGTGTTCGGCGATGCGCGCGGCGCGTTCATCGAGACGTACAAGTATTCCGAGTTTGCCCGCGTCGGGATCGCGGAACAATTCGTCCAGGATAATCAATCGACTTCAAAACGAAACGTCCTCCGCGGACTTCATTTTCAAAAGTATCCTAAGGCGCAGGGAAAACTCGTCCGCTGCACGCGAGGAAAGATCTTCGACGTTGCGGTCGATCTTCGAAAATCATCCCCCACCTACCGCGAATGGGTCGGATTCGAACTGTCCGACAACAACAATCAAATGATCTACATCCCGCCCGCCTTCGCGCACGGGTTCGTCGTGCTGAGCGCGGAAGCGGAGGTCTGCTACAAATGCACGAAGGAGTATTCGAAAGACCTCGACGCCGGCATCCGCTGGAACGATCCGGCGATCAAGGTGCAATGGCCCGGCAAGGATTTCATCATCTCGGAAAAGGATAAGAACCTCCCGCTGCTGAAGGACGCCGACAACGATTTTCCGTGACCGTCGGTGACCCCAATTCGTAACCAAAAGCGCTTGCTTGCTGTTTTGTGGCCGGGAGGCAAGTTCAAAGATTAAAAATGAAAAAGGTCCGCCGGAGGCGGATGCGCCTGTGGCGCAAAAATTACAGGTCAAAAATCAAAAATATTCCCTTCTGACATAGGAATGATTCGGGCATGCGACAAACGCCAAATCTAAAATCGAACATCGAACATCCCGCATCTCGGATCCACATACCGCTCTTTCCTTAACTACCCCCAAGCATGAAAAGTTCTCCCACGCCACGGCCTACTGACATCGAAAAAATCTTCAGGCGCACAGCGCGGACGTTCGCCTTGCTCTTCGGGATCGCGTTTGCTGCCGTCAGTGTGCTGAGAATAGATCTCACACCGCTGGCATCGGCATCCCAATCGGCTGACGCGGAATGGCGAGAACTCTACGTGCAGCTTGCAGCTCACGCGCGGGATGGCCTGCTGTTCATCACCTTGCTGCTGATAGCTCTCGACCTCTTCTATCGGTACTGGACCGGCATCGTCGGGAAATTGCTCGCCGCAGAAACGCGCCGGTTCCTGATTGTGCTCGCCGTTCTCGTTTTCGCAACACGGATGGCATGGGTTCTCTTGAGCGGCACGATCCCGTGGGCAGACGCTCAATGGTATCATGAGCTCGCGATCGGGTTGTCGAATGGACTCGGTTATCTTAATGAACATGGTCGGCCGACAGCTTACTGGCCTCCCGGTTATCCGGCATTCCTGTCGATTCTTTACAGACTCTTCGGTGCGCATGTTTCCGTCGGCCAGGTCGCAAATGCGATCTTGTCGTTCTTCCAGGTTCTCCTGGTGTATCTTTTCTCGCGGCGCGTCTTCTCGGAAAAGGGCGCAAGGATCGCTTCGCTGCTTCTCACATTCAGCGTTGGAAATGCCGCTTACGCCGGATCTCTGATGTCGGAAGTACCGCTCGGTTTTCTCCTGTCGCTGATCCTCTATCATTGCGCAAAGCGAACGATCATCGACTTCCGCACGTTTGATCTGGTCATCTTCGGACTCCTCGTTGGATTGGGTGCTCTGGTTCGCCCCGTCATGCTTGTGCTTCCGATCGCATTGCTTCTGACAATGATGAAAGCCGGGATAAAATGGAATCGTCTGCTGGCGAGCGCCGCGCTCATGGCATGTGTCATAAGCGTCACCCTGCTCCCCAACGTTCTGAGAAATTATGCTCTGTTCAGGTCATTCGTTCCGATCTCGACGAACGGCGGGATCAATCTCTGGATCGGCAACAACCCGGATGCGACGGGCAGTTACATGCCGCCGCCTCCGCTTGCCTTGTCGGGGAATGAAGCTGAACAGAGCGACGCGGCATTCAGAGCGGGATTGACCTGGATCGCGGGGCACCCGGCAGCCGCAGTTGTCACGCTCTTCAAGAAAGTTGTTCATCTCTATTATCGTGATGATCAGGGAATTCTTTTCAGTCTGGTGCGAACGCAGGGGTCCCTCTTGTGGCCGGTTTCGTTCGGGTTGATTCTTATGGCAAATCTCTTTTATTATTCTGTGTTCGGAGTGGCGTTGTATCAAATTTGGGCCAGACGGGCAACATTGAGCCCTGAAGCGTATCTTCTTGCCGCCGTTTCAGTAATGATGACCCTGTTTTACCTGATCTATTTTGGCGCGGATCGATTTCATATGCCGCTATGGCCCATCGGCGCCTGCTTTGCCGCCGAATGGATTTCGGCGAATGCGCTTCATTCACCCTCTTCCTAAGTTGTAGCATTCCGTCGCCGCTCATGAGCGCGCACATAGGGGAGGCTCGTCCCGAATTCCTTCTTCGGGACGACCAATGTGCTGCGCGAATGGCGACGGAACCGATGAAAGAATGAATAACAAAACGACATACGAACCTCTTGTCTCGATCATCATTCCGGTAAAGAACGGCGCACGGACGCTCGACAGCTGTCTTCGTTCGATCAAGCGATCGTATTACAAGAACTATGAAGTGATCGTTGTCGACGATCATTCCACTGATGCGACGGTCGAGATCGCAAAGAATTATCAATGCACCGTTCTCGAAACCCAGGACGGCCATGGGGCAAACAGCGCGAGAAATTACGGCGCCAGGCATGCGAAGGGAGAGGTCTTCGTCTTTATCGATTCCGATATCGTCGTGGCCCGGGAAACTCTGCTCGGTATTGTCGAGACGCTCGAGGAGCCGCAGATCGATGCGGTTGTCGGACTTTACACGGCCCGGCACAAGCACGAGTCGTTTGTCAGCCAGTACAAGAACCTCTGGGTGCGGTATTCGTACATCAAGAGTCCGCCGGCGATCGACTGGCTCTTCGGAGCGATCTCGGGGATCAGGCGCCAGGCGTTCGAGAAGCTCGGAGGATTCAATACCGATCTCCTCGCGCGGCACGGCCACGACGATATCGAGCTCGGGAAGCGTTTCGCGCGCGCAAGCCTGAACATTGTGCTCAACATGGAGATCGAGGTCGAACACCTCAAAGAGTATACGCTCCTCTCGTTCATCAGGAACGAGTTTCACCGGAGCGTCGGATTCGCAGCGCTTGCCGTAAAGCTCGGCGAGACAACGAAGTCGATGACGAGAGGTTTCGTTAATGTCTATCCGACGTTTATCCTGTCGACGATTCTCTCGGTTGTCATAATCGCGCTTGCCGCAGGATGGATCGCGGGATATGCTTCTGATTGGTATGTCATCGGTGCGGTTGGCCTGTATCTCCTGATGAATATCCGCTTCCTCAATTATCTCGAGCAGGTGCGCGGTCTCTTCGCGATGGTGATGATGATACCATTTTTATTTGTCGATCACGTCGTTTGTTTTGTCGGGAGCATTGTAGGCGTATTGAAAGGGTCTGTGGGTCAATAATTCCGGGTAGGACAGACATTCCTGTCTGTCATCCAAAGCCAATCCGGGGGACAGACATTTGCCAAAGGCATCACTTCGTGACTTGTCTGTCACTTTGACCAGCCCGGTCAAACGACAGACCATCCCTGTGGTGTCAGACTTTGCGTCCCTTGCGGTTAATGATTGTGAAGGCCAAACGGTTGTGTGAAGTTTGCGTTTCTGAGGTGTAATTATCATATTTTATTGATGGAAAAGCCGACGCACGAACATCTGATGCAGAATAAGCCGCACACGCTGGTGATCAATGAGATTTTTCACAGCATCCAGGGCGAATCGAGCCATACGGGGAGGCCATGTGTGTTTGTCAGGCTCACCTATTGCAATGTTCGCTGTTCCTATTGCGATACCGAATATGCCTTCTTTGATGGCAGAGAGAGATCGATCGACGATATCGTTGCGGAAGTGCGGAAGTACGGGTGCCGGCTCGTCGAGATCACCGGCGGAGAACCGCTCTTTCAGGAAAACGTTCATGAATTGATGACCCGACTGTGTGATGAAAAATTTGATCTACTTCTCGAAACAGGAGGGAGCCTCGATATTGGCATTGTCGACCGTCGCGTCAGGCGAATCGTCGATTTTAAATGTCCCTCAAGCGATATGATGAAGAAAAACCTCTGGGCTAATGTAGAATATCTCAGGGAAGGAGACGAGGTGAAATTTGTCGTCGGGAACCGCGAAGATTATGAGTGGGCGAAACAGATGATCGAAGAGCATCGCATTCTGCAGCACTGCCCGGTGCTGATCTCCGCGACGTTTGGAGCGCTGGAGCCGGCTGTGATCGCCGAATGGATTCTCGCTGATAGGCTTGATCTGCGGCTTCAGCTTCAGATCCATAAGTATATCTGGTCGCCCGAGACAAGGGGTGTCTAGCAGGCTGTTGAAATATGATTTTTAAACGGAGAGGCGCAGAGCGCGCAGAGAAACGCGGAGCGTTCTTCTGTTAAAAACGGTTCGAATTTCGCCTCTGCGATCCTCGGCGATCTCTGCGTTGAGAACTTTATTTTGATTTTCAATGCCTGACTCTCCGACAAATCGTGAGCTTGCGGTCGTCCTGGTCAGCGGGGGCATGGACAGCTGTGTGACGGCGGCGATCGCGCGCCAATCGTATGAGCCTGCTTTTCTTCATCTGAACTATGGGCAGCGCACCGAACGGCGGGAGTTGAAGGCGTTCAATGAAATCGCCGATGTCTATCGTGTCGAGCGCCGGCTTGTGGTAAACGTTGAGCATCTCAGCCGGATCGGCGGGTCGAGTCTCACGGATCGCCGCATCGACGTACAGCCGGCGGATCTCGGGCGGAAGGAAATCCCGACATCGTATGTCCCGTTTCGCAATGCGAATATTCTTTCCATCGCGGTGAGCTGGGGCGAGACGCTGGAGGCAAGGAAGATCTTCATTGGCGCTGTCGAGGAAGATTCGTCCGGTTATCCCGACTGCCGTCAGGAATTCTACGATGCGTTCAACAGGGTCATCGCGCTCGGGACGAAACCGGATACGCGGCTTGAGATCGTCACGCCGATCATCCATTTGAAGAAATCCGAGATCGTCTCGAAAGGGATCGAACTCGAGGCGCCGCTGCACCTCACCTGGTCGTGCTACCAGAATGAAGATCGTGCCTGCGGCGTCTGCGACAGTTGTGCGCTCCGGTTACGGGGATTTCGTCTCGCGGGCGTGGAGGATCCGATTCTCTATGACCGGAAGCCGCTCCATTGAGAAGATGACGAACAAGGTTATTCTTACCGCCAAGCGGTAAAAAATTCACGCCGCGCAATGCTTTTCCCGCATCCAAACCGGGTGCTTTTCGCAATCCTGTGTGGAATCCCAACTTTTTCCATCAGCCATGAAAATGTTATCCGTGGCATTTCGTTTGCTCTCCATCACAAGTTCACATATATCATACATCATGGAGAGACACTATGAATAGATGGAACAGTGTTGTTGTTTTGTTGTTGGTTTGTTTATTCGTTGGCGTTGCGATGGCGCAGGTACCTGCGCCGCCGGCGAACCTGACCGTTCACCGGGGTCTGACCGAGGGGGTTGTTCTGCAGTGGGATTCCTCGGCCGGCGCCGGGTATTACAAGATTTATAAGTCTCGAGACGGTTCCGAGTTCTACAACATTGCGGCAACGGAGCATCTTGGCTACATCGATTGGATGATCGAGCCATTCCATCATTATGCCTATTACGTCCGCGCCTTCATGAACGATGTTGGAAGCGGTTCGAGCGATACGGTATTCTTCAACACGTTTCCGCCGCCTCCGTCTGGGGCGCATGGGGTCATTACCGGGAGGATCACGGACGATTCGACCGGCCTGCCGCTCCGCGAAGCGGTGGTAAAGTTTTTCGGGCCGAACGGCTTATGGAACGTCCGGACGCACACGGACACCGGCGGCGTCTACTGGGCCGAGCTCGATACGGGGCGCTATGTTCTGCGCGCTGAAAAGTTCGGCTATTTCCCCGAATGGTTCGACAATGCCCTGCAGCTGAGCGGCGCCACGGTGATCCCGGTTCATCAGGACACGACGACGGCCGACTTTGGCTTGCGGCCGATCCCGATCCCGGTGCCGATCAATGTCACCGGCGTCGTCCGCGACAGTTCCTCGGCTCAGCCGCTCGCGAACACGTTTGTTGCGTTTCTCCGTCCGTTCGCGGCCGAGCGTCACCTCGAAGATGAGCTCGGGCTGTTCGGCGGTTTGCTGGGCGAGCACTTCGATCTTCCCGGGTTCGGCAATATGTCGGGCGTGGTCTGGTTCGGTTTCACCGATACCAACGGCCAGTACACTGCTCATCTCCGCTCGGATCTGCGGTACATCGCGATGGCGTTCAAGCCGGGCTACATCCCGAAATTTTACCAGGATAAACATTCGCCGTTCGATGCGGACAGGATCTCATCGCCGCACGATACGTCGGGCATCGATTTCAATCTGGTTCAGAATCCTCTCGCCTTCCTCAGTATCTCGGGAACGGTGCACGATTCTTCGAATTCGGGCGTCGTCTCTCACGTTGTCCTGATCAGGGCGACCATCTTCGGTCCGCGCCTCGTTCGTTACAGGACAACCGATTCGCTCGGGAATTACAACTTCCACAATCTTAGTCCGGGCATATTTCTGGTGAAGGCCGTGCCGCTCAATTACTATGCGCCGGCGTGGTACAAAGCCGGTAGCTGCGGCGTTTCGAACTGGCACAATGCCGATTCCATTCGTCTCACCGGCAACCGGGCTGGCGTCGATATCTGCGTGCTGCCTCTGCCGGGTGACGGCCTGGGCCGCATCGCGGGCCTGGTCACAAGCCCCGGCAACGTCAGCGCTGCCTCGAGCGCGCAGGGCGTGACCGTCTATGCCGTTGCGAACTCGACGAACGCTGTCGTCGGATATGACGTGACGGAAGACGACGGATCGTTCTCCATCGGCAATCTCGCTCCGGGCACGTATCATATTGTGGTCGATAAGGAAGGCTATTCCGCAGTGACGAATCCGACCGTGACGATCGGCGCATCGAACAATTATGAGGCGACGAATAACGCGATCTCGATCGCGCAGGACCAGGTTACGTCGGTCGGAGAGGGCACTTCGGCCGTACCGACGGCGTACCGGCTCGACCAGAATTATCCGAATCCGTTCAACCCGTCGACGACGATCCGGTTTGAAATCCCCAAGTCCGGCATCGTGGCGGTGAAGATCTACAACCTCATCGGTCAGGAGGTTGCGGTGCTGGCCAGTTCAACCCTGGATGCCGGCACTTATACGCTGCAATGGAACGGCACGGATCAATCCGGCCGGCAGATGGGAAGCGGCATCTATTTCGTGAAGCTCGTTGCGTCTTCGCCGGAAGGCGGCGCAAAGGTGTTCACACAAACCCGCAAGATCATGTTGCTGAAGTAAGCTGCTGCGCGTTGTTTCATGCTGACCCGAATGGGGGAGCCGACAAGGTTTCCCCATTCTCATTTGTGCGCCCGGCAGGGCGCATTCATGAATAATTCCCGTCAGTGTCATCAATGTTCTACAAGCGTAGCCGGCTCATATTCTCAAGGCGCTTCTCAGAAGGTGAGCGGGGGATAAGGCATAATGTACGCTGCCGGAAGTAATTATTGCCTCTCGTCTCGAAATCATAAGAATTCAGTCGCGCACAACCGCCTTTTTTTTGGCCCAGGGGTCGAGTCATGATGCTTTTATTAGGATCGTCTAATTATTCATTCTTAAGATTTCCGCTTTGGCATGGCGGTTGCGGCAGTACATATAGAAGTTTAAAATAACACACATTCAACCACCATAGGAGTAGTACAATGGGTCAACAGCAGCTCTTACTGATCATCCTCGGCGTGATCATCGTTGGTATCGCCATTGCGGTCGGTATCTCGATGTTCAGCTCCTCGAGCATTCAGTCAAACAAAGACGCCATCATCAATGATATGAATAACCTCGCGGCCAATGCATATCAGTTCCGTATTCGTCCGACGACGATGGGCGGAGGCGGCGGATCATACACCGGTGGTAATGGCTTCGCGATCCCGACAAAACTGCAGTCGAATGACAATGGTACCTACACCCGCACGAACGCCGCCCAGGCGGTGACGTTTGTCGGTACGTCGGGCCAGGGTTATGGTACGGTCACGGCAGTCTGCGACAGTACCGGTCGACTCGGAAGCTTCACTTACACGGGTCAGTTCCAGTAAGATCACCTTGTAAGCACGGGCGTTGTCAAGCACCGGGTCCCAATCTTCACCCGGTTTTGACAACGCCTTTTTGTTTTCATTTCGCCCACCCACCCCCGGGCCGCTCTTGATTCAGGCAATGATATATCGTATATTGCGCCGTGCAGTTATCGTACTATTTGCATGGCGCCGGTAAATTGTTCCTTGTGATGAGCTTGTTTTACTCATTACGGCAGCAGAGGGAGAGGATCCCCGGCCCGTTTGGAATCGTTCTTGAACGAAAGGCAATTGCGGCTGTTGATGGCATATTTCTTGCAAATTCTTGACCAGGAACTTACTTTGGAATCAAACGCATCAGCAAAAACATAAAGGAGTAATTCTATGGGTCAGCAGCAACTGTTATTGATTATCCTCGGTGTGATCGTCGTCGGGATCGCCATTGCGGTCGGTATCTCGATGTTCAGCTCATCGAGCGTACAGTCGAACAAAGACGCGATCATCAACGACATGAACAACCTCGCTGCCGATGCCTATCAGTTCCGGATTCGTCCGACGACGATGGGCGGAGGCGGTGGATCGTACACCGGCGGTAACGGCTATGCGATCCCGACAAAGTTGTCGTCGAACGAAAACGGCACGTACACGCAGACGAACGCCGCACAGGCAGTGACGATTGTCGGAACTTCGGGCCAGGGCTACGGTTCGGTCACGGCAGTCTGCGACAGTACCGGTCGACTTGGAAACTTCACCTACGCAGGACAGTTCCAGTAAGCGCTGGTTTTTTTTGTAGTGGTGGTCGATGTGAGGATGAGTTGCCAGAGATGAGAGGATCCGTACCTCTCATCTTTGGCATTATCATTTCTTAACGCGCATTCCCCGTTCCTTATTCCCTCCAGGAACAATCCGATCGAGCTGTTCACCCTCTTCGAAGAATTTTGTACCTCTGATGATGTAAATATTGCATCTCTTCCGTCCGCAATTGCCCGGTGACCATTCCGGATCGCGTAAAACGAACGATTTTCAAGCTATGATCCTCGGCGGTAAGTCGTTCTTTTTGTGGCACAACGCTTGCAATATTTCGGCATGAAGTGTCTTGATACGAACTATTAATACACAATTAACACAACACTCAATAATCAAGGAGTAACGTCATGGGTCAACAGCAACTTTTGCTGATCATTCTCGGTGTGATCATCGTTGGTATCGCCATAGCGGTCGGTATCTCGATGTTCAGCTCATCGAGTGTTCAGGCAAACAAAGACGCCATCATCAATGATATGAATAACCTCGCGGCCAATGCATATCAGTTCCGTATTCGTCCGACGACGATGGGCGGAGGCGGTGGATCATACACCGGTGGTAATGGCTTCGCGATTCCGACGAAACTGCAGTCGAACGACAATGGTACCTACACCCGCACGAACGCCGCCCAGGCGGTGACGTTTGTCGGTACGTCGGGCCAGGGTTATGGTACGGTCACGGCAGTCTGCGACAGTACCGGTCGACTCGGAAGTTTCACTTACGTGGGCCAGTTCCAGTAATCGGTTGAACCGGATATTGGATCCCGACACAGCGTTGCCAAAGATGAGAGAGCGCGACATTGTTCGTCCCCTTGTTTTTGGCAACGCGAAGTTGTCGGTGCACCGAAGCGTATGGCATGAGAATCTAAGAGAACGATAAGCACGGGGATTACGTATGGGCCAACAACAATTGATGTTGATCATCGCAGGAGTCATCGTCGTAGGTATTGCGATTGCTATTGGCATATACTTATTTTCCGCCACGAGCGTATCCGCGAACAGGGATGCCATCATCAATGATCTCATGAATCTTGGCCAGTATGCTTATCGGTACAGATTGCGTCCGGAGCCGCTCGGCGGCGGCCAGCATGCGTACACAGGGTTTACTCTCCCGACGAAGCTTGCGTCGAATGAAAACGCAGATTACACGGTGGCGGTGAACACGAACCGAATTACGTTCACGGCCGTCTCGAAATTCGGTTTCGGCACCATCGTCGGGGTGCTTGACACATCGGGCACGCTGGGCGGGTACACCTACACGGATGATTTCCAGTAGCACGATGATGAGGTCCGTGATGGTGATGACCGAAGGAGCAGTGCACGTGGTTCTTGAGAGCAGAAAAGCGTCAGACGGTTAACGAAGAATAGAGTAGCATTTTAAAAAACTAATGGGGTCGCGTTATGCCTGAATTTCGCATAGAAGGAATTTCATCGGTCGGCAAGCCCGTCCAGGGTGTTATTGAAGCAGAAAATCCGCGGGCAGCCAGGCAAAAAGCGTCGCAGATGGCGCAGCAGCGGAAGTTCAAGTTGTTGAGAATCCTCCCGCGCGCCACCTTCCTTTATAAAGTACAGCGTGGAAGTGAAAAGCCGGTCTTCGGCGAGCAGAAAGCCTTCACCAAGGAGGAGGTACAGGAAGCGCTTTCCAAGATGGGGTTCCGGGTGCTCAACGTCAAAAAGAAAATATACAATGTCAAGATGAAGCCTCCGACAGTGGAGATCGTGACATTCGTCAGAGTGAGCGCCGACCTGATCCGGCAAAAGCTCCCCTATAATGAGATTCTCCAGTTGATGGTGAACGACATTGAGAACAAAACTCTCCGTGACAGCATTCGCGAGATCAACAATGAGTTGAAGCAGGGGAAAGACAGCGAAAAAGTATTTATCAAGCAGGAGGCAGTACTGGGTCGGTTCACGGCCCATATGCTCGGTCTCGCGTCGAAGAGCGGTAACATGGCCGAGATTTACGAGAGCACGGCGAAGTTCCTCGAGCGCCAGGCCGAGTTCAGGAAGAACCTGAAGAGCGCCCTTATCATGCCCATCGTGACGTTGCTCGCGCTCTTCGGTGCCTGCGTCTATTACGTCGGATTCATTTTCCCCGGCATGGCGGAAATCTTCGTCCGTCTCAAAGTCGATATGCGGCAATTCCCCATGACCTACGCGACGCTGCAGATGAGTGCGTTCCTTCAGCATAACATCGTCGTTCTCCTCGTCGTGACGATCGTGCCGCTCATCGTTTTCGTACGGTTTCTCACGACCGAAAAGGGGCAATTCCTGCGGGATAAATTTATTTGGAAGATTCCGGTCATCGGACCTCTTCTTCACAAGACAGCCATCGAGATCTTCTGCCGGGTGTTCTATGCCCTCTACAGTGGCTCAGGCGAGAACATCGACGTTATCAAGATGGCGTCGGAAGCTTGCGGCAACAAGTATATGGAGCATCAGATCAAGACGATCGCGGTGCCGATGATGGTCGAAAAAGGAGCCGGGATCACGGAAGCATTCGAAGCCTCAGGCGTATTCACGAAAACGGCGATATCGCGCCTCCATTCCGGCGCCGAAACCGGAACCGTGAAAAACACCGCACTCCAGCTTGCGGAGTATTACGAAAAAGAGACGACGTACAAGATGCGGAACGCCATCGATTTCATCCAGCTCTGGATCAGTCTCATCATCATGGTCGTGCTGACCATGCTGACGCTGGTGTCGTCTGAAACGGCCACGTTCCACCCGAATACGGCGCGATGATGTCAGGAAGAACATCATTCATCGCAATGGATGAGGGTGATTGAATGGCTGACATTGATATTACTGATAAGATCGGATACACGCTCCTCAAGAAGGGGATCATCGACTACGAAACCCTCGAGAAGTCGCTCTATGTCAAAGAGGGCGAGGACAAGAAAAATCGACGGAACCTGGGCCAGATTCTCGTCAGCGATTTCCACCTCGATCATGACCTCGTCTTCCGCGAGGTCGCCAACCTCTATGCGTTCAAGGAGATATATCTCAGCGATGAGAAGATGGATCCGCAGCGCATCGACTTCATCAAGAAATATATCGACGCACTCCCGGACAACTACCGGGACCTATTGATTCAGACGAAGATGCTCCCCCTGCGCTTTGACGAGAAGCAGCAGGACAAGCTCATCATTGTCGCGGCCGATCCGACAGATCGCAACATTCCCGCCATCGCCAGAAATTTCGGGGTTAAAAAGTACGAGGTCTGTTATTGCCGCGTGAAGGATCTCCAGGGATTGATGGAGCAGGTTCTTCCGCTTGAAAACGAATTCCTGAAACTCCTCGCCTCCGCCGACGTCGACATCTCGGCCCAGGAAGACGAATCGGCAGTCGACGAAGAGGCGCTGGAAAGCGAAATTAACAAGAGCGCTCTCATCAACCTGGTCGAAGGATCGCTTGTCGACGCCGTGCGCCAGGGTGCGAGCGACATTCACATTATCGGGAGGGAAGGAAACCGGACGGAGTTCCTCTTTCGCCTCGACGGTAACCTGAAGCTGTGGCATAACCAGGAGAACACGATGCCGGAGGCGATCGCGGCGGTCGTGAAGGACCGTTCGAAGAATGTCGACCGGTTCGAGCGCGAAATGGCACAGGATGGGTTCATCCAGCGCGTCATCGACGGCCACCAGATCCGGTTCCGTGTCTCGATCATGCCGATCGTCGGCACGGAGTTCAGGCACAAATTTGAAAGCATTGTGATCCGCGTTCTCGATGACCGCAAAGTGATCACGGATCTCACCAAGCTCGGCCTGCAGGGGCCGGCGAAGGATTTTTTCTACAAGGCGATTTCAAAACCGCAAGGGATCGTCATCCTGACCGGTCCGACCGGATGCGGAAAGAGCACAACGCTGATTGCCGCGCTTCATCAGGTCATCGATCCGACGATCAATGTGCTGACCGTCGAGGAGCCGGTGGAGTACATCATCAGAGGCGCACGGCAGTTGAAAATCGGGAACAAGATGGACTTCGATCAGGCGATCCGCGGTATCCTGCGGCACGACCCGGATGTCGTGCTGGTCGGTGAGATGCGCGACAAGCTGACCGCCGAGATCGCGATCAAACTGGCAAACACGGGTCACCTCACGTTTTCGACACTTCATACCAACGATGCTCCGAGCGCCGTGGCGCGACTCTTCAAGATGGGCGTAGAGCCGTTTCTCATCGCCTACGCGATCAACATCGTCGTCGCACAGCGTCTGGTCCGCACCCTGTGCAGCAACTGCAAACGGCCCTTGAAACTCAGCGACAAGGACCGTCAGATTTTCCTCAAATTCGGTTTCACGGAGGAGATGATCAAGCGAGGCACCTTCTACGAACCCGCCGGCTGCGAGAAATGCAGTGAAGGCTTTAAAGGGCGTGCAGCCATTCACGAAGCGCTTTATTTTACCCGCGATATCAAGCAAATCATTGTCACTTCGGGCAACAACATCGACGAAAACGCCATCCGGGAGCAGGCTCTCAAGGATGGAATGTGGTCGTTGCGCCGTGCCGGCATGGAACGCATGCTGGAAGGCATGACCACCCTCGAGGAAGTGATCGCCACCACGACAGAGGATTAACCAATCCCGACTTGACCGGCCTCACAGCATCCATTGCGTCTCCGAATCAATTGTTGTAATTTTAACGCAGGATATTTGTGAAAGGCGCGGAATGAATCAAATGTTTTCAATTCTCGGCGCATTGGTGTTGCTTGGCTTTGTCACGCTGAGCATCAATTCGATGCTTGCAGACAAGACCACAACGATGCTCGATGCCGAGGCGTCCATGAATGCGATATCGATTGCCCAGACGATGCTCGATGAGGTCTTCACAAAAAGCTTCGATGCGGCGACTGCAAACGGAACACGCATTTATGACTCGACCCTGTTCACCTCTCTCAACAACCTCGGCCCGAGCGGCACGGAGCGCGACCATGTCGGCAGTGTCGATTCTGTCGATGCTTCCGCCATATACTACAATGACGTCGACGATTACAACGGATATACCCGCATTGCTTCCACTCCGGTGCTGGGGAAGTTCACTGTCCGCGATACTGTCTACTACGTTCAGGAATCGAACCCGGATCAGGGAGCGACCGCTCAGACGAACTTCAAGAAGATCGTCGTGACCGTGACGCATGCGAACATGACGTATCCGCTGAAGATTTCGGACATCGCGGTGTACAGGAAATACTTCTGAGGGACGACAGCGACCTTCATGATGAGCAAAAAAGAATACAAATTTGAGTGTAGGATGAAGCCATGTCAATCATGATGGATTTGATCGGATCGAGCATTCTCCTGGGGACTCTTGTCCTGGCGGTCCTTGGAATCAATATCAATATGAGCAATGAGCGTGGAGCGAGCGCGACGGAGTTCCATGTGCAGACCGAATTAATCCAGCTCGGCCGCATCGTCGAATTTGATCTGTATAAGATAGGTTATGACATCGCGTCGAACCGGAAGATCATCACGGCCGACAGCTCGCGGATAAAGTTCAAGACAAATCTCTGGAACATCCCCGGTAAGACAGACAGTGTCGAGTACATCCTCGGCAACTACGTCGCGGTGTCAACGAACCCCCGTGACAGAGTGCTCACACGGTACGAGAATACGACCGGCGTTCTTATCAATTACAGCATCACGCGTTTCAAGCTGACCTATTATAATTCACGCGATTTGCTGCTCGCGACTCCCGTGACGGGCAATAATCTCGACAGCATACGATCGATCAAGATCTATCTGACGTTGGAGAGTCCGGACCCGCTTGGCGCCGATTCAAGCTACGTGGCCGGCTATTATTCAAAACTTGTTTATCCGCGAAATCTCTGAGGAGAATGATCCATGGGGCGATTAGCGCTGGTCCTTATCGTTATTCTGGGCTTCACGACAGGCATCGTGACGTATTCGATCAATCTGTCGAAGCGGTACACTATTGAAAATGTCGTCGGTTTTGAAAAGTACACCACGGCGCGCAACATCGCGCACACCGGAGTCAATCTGATGCTGCACAAGCTTGATACAGGGGATACAACGTTTATCAATCCCCTCAATCGCGGACAGAAACTCTGGCTGGTGAAAAACGTGATGTCGGGGCTCTGTTCGATCTCGGTAAAATTGACGAACCCCGCCGCGCTTGATACCGTCGATCTTACGAGCAAGTCGATGTATGGAGATAGTACATACAATATGAGATTACGGTTGCAGCGTTTTCCAAAGCCATTCCCTACCGTCGGTGGTGCTGTCTCACTGGCTGGCACACCGACGGTATTTACGATGAACGGAACTCCCAACATCGACGGGCGCGATCATCTCATGAACGGAAGTCTTACCGGCAGCAGAGCGACCGATACGGTCGGCGTGGCGGTTGCTACGGCCGCCGAGAGCGTTGCAGTCTCAGTTTACAACTCTAAAATAATCGGGGATCCTGCGAAAATCGGGGTTCAGCCGATCGACGATCCCGGCTCGTACGTGCCGGAATACATCAGCGGTGCGGATTACACCTGGACAGGCGGCAACATCAGCGGCAATTTCGGGACGGCCGCTGCGCCGGTGATCGGATATGTCCACGGCAATGTAACGTTCGCCGGCAGTGGTTCGTTCTATGGAGTCCTGGTTGTCGACGGTGTGATCGACATGCAGGGGACATACGACATCTATGGGCTGGTCATCTGCACGGGCGACAGCAATACGGTGCAGACTTCCGCCGGAACACCTGAAATTCATGGCGGCATTATTGTCACTGGCGTGGGGAGCAAATTCTCCATGAAAGGCACGGCCGACGTGCAGTATAGCAGTCAGGCATTGAACATGGCGAAGTATATACCGAAACTCCTGGCGTACAAAATTATGAAGTGGTATGAATAGGTAACGCGCGAAATAAAATTGACATAAAGTAACAGAAAGTTGCTCCACATCACAACTCCGTTGTTTTCCTACCTGCGATTGCTTATTATTTCATCAGTGGATTTTTGTAGCGGCTTGAATGCATATGGAGATGAGAACGCATCATACTACGATATTATTTTACTGGCGGATAATTTATGTCATTTAACCAGACAATGTTGACCTTGGGAGCCTTTTTGCTGCTGTCTGTCATTCTGACGTCTTTTTATCGGCTCCTCGCGAACAGCGGAGACACTATTAACGATGCCCAGGCAGGCATCAGCTCGCTGACGTATGCGACGACCTACATGGAGCTTGCGGAAGGTCTTTCGTTCGACGAGGTCACCGTTGATTCATTCCTTACGACGGCCCAAATCGGTCTATTGACGTCGCCCCTCAACCTTGGTCCTGAAAATCCGCCGCCAAGCGGCGAGTCGACCGAAAATAACTTTACAAGCTTTGATGACATCGATGATCTGAACAATTATTCGGTCATCGATAGTTCGCTCAAAGGCATTACCGGCACATTCAAAACGTCGTTCAAAGTTTACTACATCAACCCCCTTGATCTCAGTCAAACATCCGTGACGAGGACATTCGTGAAACGCGTGGACATGACAGTGTGCAGAATCTATCCGCCAAGCCGTGATACGCTGACTCATTCCATCGTTATGGGATATTTCCACTACGACTAACGATAAGAGGAACTCATGGCTACAATGCTCGACATCATGATGTCAATGGTACTCGGTGCGATACTCTTTATGAATATCATCAACGCAACCGGTATTGTCAGCGAAAACTCGGTGATATTCAATGGGGACGTTGCCGTTCAACAGATGTTGATCTCTAATGCGCAACTAGTCGAAGGCGAGTTTCGCAATATGGGGATGGGTGTCGACGAAAAGAAGCCAACCGTCCTGGCCGCAACAGACACGTCAATCAAATTCCTGAGCGACCTCGCTCGCGATGGAAGCCCGGACACGATAAGCTATTGGATGGGATCGACGTCGGAGTTGGCTCAAACCCAAAACGACAGTGATCGGCTGCTGCATCGCCAGGTAAACCACGGGCCAATACAGAGCGTCGGCGCCGTCACAAAATTCTACATGCGCTACTATAGCCAGGGTCTCATGGATACATTGGTACCACCCATTGCTCCGATCGATATGCAGATGATCAAAGTAGTCGAGATCACTATGGAGGTGCAAAATCCATATGCGCTGTACCGGGATCCCCGCGATGTCCATGCGGGAACAGATCGGGATGCATTGTATTCAAGTTCGTACTGGCGACAAACACGGCTTGCTTCACAGAATCTTAAACGGTGAGAAAGGACTGAAGTTATGGTTGGGAAAGGCGCTCTTATAGTCGTTATTGGTTTTGGTCTTCTTTTTGGTATCATGGGGGTCCGTTTCAACGGGATGGAGGACCGGGCCATCGAAAATATGGCGTATTATCATGATGTCACTAACGCTCATAATATCGCAACCGCCGGCGCCAACGCTGCGATGGCAATTTTCTATCAGAATCAGGCGCTCCGTGGAATTCTGACATCCCAATCGTTGACGATTGGAAATTACAAAGGTGGGTCGTTTTCCTCGAGCATAGACAGTGTCCCGGGCAAGTTACGCTTAAGATCATTATCAGCCTATAAGGGGTTTGCCGACACGGTGGAAGTGTACTTCAGTACCCAGAAAAACAATAGCTTTTCATTATTCTCCTGGCTGACGAATTTTGAAAACGGCGTCTATTGGATCACAGGCGACACCGTCTGGGGCCGCGTGCATTCAAACGGCACGCTGAATGTGAACGGGCGGCCAGTGTTCATGGAGAAAGTGACGACCTCCAAGGCCTTCAACCCGAAACCGGGCTCCTTGACCAACAAAGCCATCTTCAAAAAAGGCTATGAAACTGGCATCGCCAACATCCCTTTCCCGACCGATGTATCGGCGTTGGTTACTGCCGCAACGACCGGCGGACGGTCCTATGCAGGTAATATCTTTCTCACCCTCTCGGGGGGGTCGTCCGCGAACGGCGACGGGAAGGTCTATGTCCGATCCTCGTCCGGGGGTCCGATCATCGATTCGATCTCATTGGCCGACGCTTTCTTTAATGGCGTGGTCTATTCAACTGGTCAGGTGAGTGTTCAAGGGACTCTCGACGGCCGTCTCACCATCGCGACTGCCACGAACGTCGTAGTCACCGACAACATCCTGTATGAACAGAATCCATTAATCGGCAGCAGTGACGACTTACTGGGTATCGTGGCGAATAATAATGTCATTGTCGCCGACAATCTGGCGAACAGAACCAATTGTGAAATCGATGCTGCAATCTTTTGCCGCTCAGGCTCCTTTACCGCAGAGAATTATGCCAGCCGGCCGGTGAGTGGTTGGTTGAAAATCATTGGCGGCATTGTTCAAAATACCCGCGGCCCAGTCGGAACATTCTCAGGCTCCTCAATCGTCAGCGGCTTTAGCAAACGCTATTACTATGACGATCGCATGGCCGACAACAATGTTCGCCCCCCATTTTTCCCGGGCTATTTTACATCGACATATAGTATTGCAAATTGGTGGGAAAACGTTCGAATCCCAACCTTCTAGTTCGATCGCCTCGCCTGCGTCACTCGAACAAGCAGCTCCGTCATACCTGCCAGCTTGGGGCGCCGGAAAAGCTCTTGTTGGAATGAATTTCACCCTCACGCTCCAGCTCTGCAGCGTAAGCCATATCGTGGAATGAACAGGAGATGCCGGGAACTGCACCGGTTCACGATGCTCTTTCGCCAGTTCTCTTCCTTTCATGCATGATCGTGCTCACAGCATCTCTTGCGCCTGCGTCACAATTCTGGTACTTTAGAGCCAAGGTACGCAAATACAAACGGACTGAGGGGTCTTAATACAGCCTTGATTAAGACTAACAACTCTTATTCGAGGCTTTTTTTTGAGAAAAAACAGGGTTTTATGCGAAATAGTTTGACCATAGGCTTGACAAGAAGACAACTTTTGGGTATATTAACGCCAAATTTATCAATGTACTAGTAGCATCGACTTAAAGTTTGACTCTAAATTAAATTAAATCAGGTAAACTGAGAGTGGAAGAAGCAATTGCCATATTGAAGCAGATCGTCGGGAGCGTACCCGACACCATTTATGGCGTCGAGCGGCAGATGATGATCAGTGATCTTGTTTCGCGGCAGTCGCAGGAAGAGCGTGTGCTCATCAAGCGGATGTTCGACTCGTTCCTCATGCGCATGTTTGAGATTGCCGCCTCCGACATCGACCTCGGCGGTTTCGGAAGTCAGGGCAAAGTATGGTACCGTATCCACGGCGTGAAGAAGCCAGATCCGACGCTGCCGCCGTTCAGTTTCGACGAAGCGAACGTCCTCATCCAGACCATCCTCCTTGAGCGCCAGCGCCAGTTTCTGTTTGAAAACCGCAATCTCGATTTTTCCTATACGATCATCTCGAGCGATCAGATGCATCGGTTCCGCGCCGATGCGTATTTCGACCTTGACCAGCTCGCGCTCAACATGCGCGCCATCAATGCGACCGTTCGTCCGTACAAGGATCTCGAGCTTCATCCGAACGTCAACAAGGTCGTCAATCTTGTCCATACCAAGGAAGGGCTCATTCTTGTCACCGGTATTACCGGATCAGGTAAAAGTTCGACGCTCGACAGCATTCTTGATCTCAACAACAATTCGATCGATGCGCACTGTGTCGTCATCGCCTCGCCCATCGAATATGTGCACAAGTCGAACCGCTGCATCATCCGTCACCGTGAGGTCGGGCGTGACGTTCTTTCGTTCAAGGAAGGAACAGTCCAGGCGCTTCGTCAGGACCCCGACATCATCATCATCGGCGAGCTTCGCGATCCGGACACGATTCTCACGGCTCTGGAGGTGACCGACAGCGGTCATAAGGTGTTTTCCACCCTGCACACGTCGTCGGCGTCCGAGAGCATCGACCGTATCATCGGTGAAGTTCCGCCGATCGAACAGGAGCGCGTTCGCAACCGGCTCGCAGATATCTTCCAGTGCGTCATCTCACAGAAACTGATACCGAGCCTGGATGGCCGCCGGGTTCTCGCCAAGGAGGTACTCATTGCAACGCCGTCGGTGCGCGCCGCGATCAAGAATAACAATACATCAGAAATCTATCAGATGATGTCGGAATCGAATGATCAGGGCATGATCACGATGGAACAGGATTTGAAACGATTGTACCTTTCGCGAAGGATATCGCTGGAGGTGGCGACAAACTATGCGAACAATAAACGCCGGTTACAGCAGATTCTGAACCTTATTCCAAAGGCTGATTAATTGGAACGAACCATCAAAAAGGACGTGTGAGCTCATGGCTTCACTACGAGGAAGTAAGAACACCGCAATAGCACTATTCGTCGACGGGCTGGACCTGAAGATGGCCAAGCTCTCCCTGAGGAAGAACAACGTCGTCCTGGAGGAAATACAGTCCGTGCTGCTGGCATCGAAACTTGAAGAACGGCATGTGGTCGAAGCAACGGCCGATATGCTGGCAGAGGCTCCCGACGCGTTTGCGCTTTCGGGCATCGATACCGGAGGCGAAGGGAGCAGTGACAATAACAGCGTCGTTCTCGGCCTCCTTGCGAAGTATCCCGTCTCCGATTATCTGCTGAGCTACGCGATCTCCGAACCGAGCATCTATTATCATACCTTCGAAAGCGATTTCGGCCTCAAGGGGAACAAGCTGAAGCGTCGCGTTCTCGATGAGTTGAGGAACGTCAGGGCAGTTCAGCCCGCGCTCGATGCCATCGACTTTTTCGATTCGGCAGACAAGAATCTCATCTGCGTCATTCGGGAAGACGGTCTCTCGATGCTGCATACGCTGGAAGAAGTGAAGCCGTTCATGGGGAAGCGCCTGCCTCGCATTCCGCTCATTGAGATTTCGGATATTGCGCTGATGAACCTCGCCCGCGCCAATTACGGCTTTGCTCCCGAAGAGATCACGACGATCATCTACGTCGGCGTGGAATTCACCCGGCTCATTTTCATGAAGGGCTCCGAGTTCTTCCATTTTGCTCCCGTCCTCGGTGAAGGATACGACGCCCCGAATATTCAGAACACCGTCTACAGTCGTCTCCTCCTCGAGCAGGACAATATGGGCATTCCGAGGATCGACAAGATTCTCCTTGCCGGTGAAAGCCAGCGGATCACGTTCGACGAATTTTTGCGGCATCAGCTTTCGGATGTCGATGTTCAATATCTCCGGACGCCATATATCGATACGAGCAATCTGCCGGCCGATGTCCAGGAGCGCGTTCCTGAATTCGCGGTGCCGATCGCGACCGCGTGGAAAGTGCTCAATGAGGATCATCCTGCGTTTTATCGCACGAACCTCCTGCCGGAATCTGTACGGGAAGGGCAGCGAACGTTCAAACTTGCCTGGCACGGTTATCTGCTGCTCGTGCTGGTCTTCCTCAGCACGCTCTATTTCACCCGGGACTATACGAAGATCAAGCAGGATGTCAGCATCAAGCAGCAAACGCTCCTGCAGCTGCAGACCCGCGTGGCGGAGAACGAACGTCTCAAGTCCGCGATCGCGGAGAAGAATGAACAGCGTAATCGGTACATCGCGGCTCTTGCGGTCTATGATTCGCTCGTCCCGGGGAGTGACCGGTGGAACAGGAATCTCGCACAGCTGACGAAGGGTGTAGAAGACCTCAAGGGGATATGGATAACGGAGATCCGCGCCCTCACCGACGGCTCGATGAGCATTCAGGGGTATGCGCTGTACCGGGCAAGGATTCCGCGCATCGCCGCTCTCTTTGATAATTCAACGCTGGCGAAGGTAGAAGTGAAAGAGATTCGTGAGAAATCGCCGCCGGTCTATAATTTTCTCATCACCGTTCCACCGCAACCCGAAAAGGAGCGCTCGGCTCCACCGGCAGGCACGGAATAGAGGTGTCGTTATGAACACTCAACATCGGAGATCACATTGTCCTATATAATTCGAAATACACTAGCGCTGGCCACGATTTTCGTGCTCATTCTGGCAGTGGGAGTTTATGTGACAGTGTTCTCATTGCCGAAGAAATCGAAGGTCCTGGACGTGGAGATCAAGAAGATCGAGCTCGATCTGCAGAACACGCCGGATCTTGCCAACCAGTACAACGTTGCCGTGGCTCAGCTCGAAGATTCCAAGAAGCGATGGGAGACGCGGAACAAGGATGTGCCGTCGAAGGATATCACCGGTGAGACCTACGGGTATTTCAGCCGGATGATGGACGTCAGTGGCGAGGTGAAAATGGATATGGGATATGTCGGGCCGCGCGACTTCGGGCGGTTCGGGTATAATGTCTATTCGCTGAAAGGCGAAGCGTCGTTCGACAATCTCTTCAAGTTCATCTGGTACACGGAAAGCGGCCGGCGGCTCTTCAAGATCGCCAATCTCAGCCTGCGCGGATATGAATCGAAAAGCAAGGAGACGGGGGAAACAAAGATCCTCGTTCTTTTCGATATGGAACTGCAGGCGTATTACTCGTCTATCTCGGAGCTCAACACCGCGCCCGCCCAGCGCGACGTGACGCCGGTAACGCTGACGACGAATCCGTTCTTCCCGCTCATCTTCAGAGAGATACCGCCGCCTGCGAAGGATGAGATCGAAATCGAACGTTCGATCCTGAATGCCGTTATCCCCGGAAAGGCGTTCATCATCGACCAGAATCAGAAGTCGAAGACGCTGGAAGTCGGCGACAAGATTTATCTCGGCTATGTCACAAGGATCATCCCGGACCAGGGGAAGGTCGAATGCCTCTTAAACAAAGGCGGTGTGGCGGAACGCTACGAACTTACGATACGTGTTGGTTCATCATTAAAATAGTATAACTTTTGGAGAGTCCATGAAAAAACAAACATGTTTATTGTTGCTCTGCGCATTTCTCGTTGTCCATGAGGCACATGGACAATCCCGCGACGCACGCCTGCGGATGAAGGGGTATGTGAACCCGCAGGAGATCGTCTCACTCGATTCGACGATGCGGATGGATCAGGCATTGCTCGTGATCGGTGAATTGAGCAAGCAATTTGCGGGGAAGATCATCATCGACCTCGAAAAACGGAAGACCCCGATCGGCGTCTATGTCGTCAATCAACATTGGAGAGATGCTCTGGAGATGATCCTCTCGAAGAACGGATTGACCTATGAAGAACAGCCCGAGTTCATCCGCATCACTTCGGCGAGCGCCATCGTCGAAGGAGCTCCGAGGGGGATGGAGAAAACAGGCGAGCCTCCGCCGACGCTCGACAGCAGGGACGTGAAGATCTCCGCAATCTTTTTCACGACGAACGTTGAGAAGCTGCAGAATTTTGGTATCAGCTGGGACTTCTTCCGCTCGAAGGCCAAAGAACCGACAATGAACATCTATCAAAACGCCGGGCTCGCTAAAGGCGATACGCTCACCCCCCTCTTCCCGTCAACATCGCTTTCGAAATCCCTGGCCGTTATCTCATCACCGCCCGAATTTAAATTTGCCAACATCGATGCTCTGGTCAAATTCTTTGGAAGCAATCAGCTGGGCGAAGTCATCACGAGTCCGGAGATCGTCGTCCGGAACGGCAAGAAAGGAAGAATCCAGGTTGGCAAGAACATTTTCATCACGACAAGAGACATCTCCGGCAACTCCATCGCTTCGCAGGTTCAGACCGGCACGATCATCGACGTCACGCCGACCGTTTACACGCAGGCGGACACGGACTTTGTCGACCTCGATCTCATGATCGAGCAAAGCGATGCCTCCGTCGGTCCTACCGGCCCGGAGGTCAATAAGAGTGCGGTGACGACGAGAACGCTGCTCTTCGACGGTGAAGAGAGCGCCATCGGCGGCCTCTACACGACGACCGAGCAAGAAATCCGCGAGGGAATTCCGTTCCTCAAGGATCTTCCGCCATGGTTCCTGGGATTGCGCTATCTCTTCGGCTCCGAAAACAAGATCAAAATGAAGAACGAGCTCATCGTTCTCCTGAAAGCGGAACTCCTGAACCCTATCCGGGAACGGATAGCATCGAAACAAACGCACCAGGATCTTATTAACTCGAAGCGCCGGCAAAATCAATTGGAATTCGAGAAGAAATAACTCTTAATCACTTATCACGATCGGGATGTTCATACTATTCCAGAGGAAATGACATATGAAATCTAAATTTATATTCGGAATCTCATTGATCGTGCTGGCCTGCGGTGTTTGGAGCTGCCAGGACAGCTCCCCGACGTCGGGTGCGACGCCCGGAGGGACGATATCTCAGGTCCAGGGGAAGGTATTCGACAATACCACCAGGTTGCCGATTCCGTCGTCAACGGTGTATATCTCGTCGACGATCGGCACCGACAGCGTTCGAACCTCCCCGGATGGCGCATACACGTTCAACGTGGATCTCAACCGCCTCACCTTCCTGGACGGCAGCCTTCAAGTCCGAAAGAACGGCTACAGGTCGAAAACACTGAACTTCTCCGTCCTCCCTGGTAACATCGTTTATAACGACGTGTTCCTTGATCGCGACACAACCACGGGTGTGCGGCGCGACGCCGGGACCGGCACCGCGCACTCGATCGCTCTCGTCAGCCTGAGCTCGAACCAGATCAGTGTCTATGGCGTCGGCGGCGCGGAATCGTCGATCCTCACATGGGAGGTCCGCGATTCTCTCGGATTCCCGATCGACATCGACCACAGTGACACGGTGACCTTCCAGATCATGGGTGCGCCTACCTTCGGCGGCGCCTATGTGTCACCGGCAAGCGTTGTGACAAATGCGGCCGGCAGAGTTGCCACCATCGTCAACAGCGGAACGGTCTCAGGCGCGCTCCAGTTTGTCGCCCAGCTCAGACGCGAAATTGATGGAGGCGTCATCCAGTCAACCCCGATCCTCATCACGGTGAACGGCGGTTTGCCGGATCAGGCGCATTTCACGATCGCCCCGGTACAGATCAACTTTGCGGCATACGATTGGGAAGGACGCGAAAATCCGATGACGGTTCAGGTCGGCGATAGGTACTCGAACCCCGTGCACGTGGGGACAGCGGTGTATTTCAATACCACGGGCGGCGTCGTCGTTGCTTCTGGCTTTACCGATGCCACCAGCCACGCCACGGTCATTCTTTACAGCGGGAATCCAAAACCGGATGATGCGGTGAAGGGTAAGGGGTTCGCGTATGTCAGAGCTTCGACGATCGGGCAGGGGGGCGCAACCGTGGAGGATTCAGTCCTCGTGCTATTCTCCGGCGTCCCGATCATCTCGAACGTGAACCCGAATACGTTCGTTGTCCTCCAGGGTCAATCATCCGGCCCCATTAATTTCACGGTGGCGGATGAAAACGGGAATCCCCTTGCACCAGGAACTGTAATCTCCGTGACGGTGCAATATACACCCCCGCCGTCAGGTTCAGTGACGATCGTCGCCACAGGCGACATTTCCACTGTCTTAGGTGACACACAGGCGCGCGGGCAGGGCATCACGCAGTTCACGATTCGCGTCGTCGACCAATCGCCGAACGGCGGTTCGCCGAACCCTGTCGACGTCGGCGTTGTCATCAGTGTCAACGGCCCCAACGGGCGGTCACCCAACTACACGATCAACGGGACTGTCGGCGGTTAACGGAACCACAAGATGTGGGAAACAACGGACGCCATTTCATACGAGATGGCGTCCGTTTTTTTGGAGGGCTTCATCAGCCCGCGATCTTCTCAAGGGACGCGCGCGCTGCGGCAAGCGTCTTGCGAACGTCCATTTCGCTGTGCGCGGCCGACACGAACGCCGCCTCAAATTGTGAAGGAGGCAGATAGATCCCTCGCTGAAGCATCTCCCTGAAGTAGGCCGAGAATTTGTTCCTGTCGGACGTGGAGGCGGATGCGTAATCCGTGACCTCCCGATCCGTGAAGAAGAGCGTGAACATCGAACCGACCCGGTTGACGCGGAACGGAAGTTCCAGCTCGTTCAGAATATCGCGAAGACCTTCTTCCAGTTCCGATGAGCGTCGTTCAAGCCGCTTGTAGACCGCCGCTTGCTTAGAAAGGATGGAGAGCATTTCATAGCCGGCAGCCATGGCAAGCGGGTTGCCCGACAACGTCCCCGCCTGATACATCGGCCCATGCGGAGCCACAAGTTCCATGATCTGTTTCTTCCCGCCATAGGCGCCGACCGGCAAGCCGCCGCCGATGATTTTTCCGAGCGTTGTCAGATCCGGGGTGACCCCATAGAGCTGCTGCGCTCCTCCCAGGGCAAGCCTGAATCCCGTCATCACTTCATCGATGATGTACACGATGCCGTTCTCATCGCATATGGCGCGAAGGCCATCGAGGAAACCGGGCTTCGGCGGCACGCAGCCCATGTTGCCGACAACAGGTTCCACGATGAGTGCCGCGATCTCGCCACGGAACCGGGCCGCAAGAGACCTCACAGAATCAAGATCGTTGTAGCTGGCATTCAGGGTGTCGGCGGCGATCGCCTGTGTGACGCCCGGACTGTCGGGAGTCCCGAGCGTCGCGGCACCCGAGCCCGCTTTGATAAGAAATGAATCGGCGTGTCCGTGGTAACACCCCTCAAACTTCACGATCTTGTCTCTGCCGGTGTAGGTGCGCGCAAGCCGGAGGGCGCTCATAGTTGCCTCGGTGCCTGAATTCACCATACGAACCATTTCTACGGAGGGGATGAGCTTGCAGATGAGCTCCGCCATCCGGACTTCAAGCTCCGTCGGAGCGCCGAAGCTCGTCGAGCGGCGCGCTGACTGCTGCACGGCTCCGATGATCCTCGGGTGAGCATGGCCGAGTATCATCGGCCCCCATGAGCCGACGTAATCGAGGTACCTGTTTCCATCGACATCCCAGAGATAGGCACCCTTTGCTTTTTGGATGAAAAGCGGATCCCGGCCGACGGATTTGAACGCCCTTACGGGGGAATTCACTCCCCCGGGAATACGCCGTTTGGCGCGCTCAAACAGTTTTTTGGATTTTAACGTTCTCATCTTCAAGTAAAAAGTAAAAAATCAGATCATATTATGTTCAGCGTACCATTCGAAGGCTTCACGGATCGCCTGTTCGATCGATGTCGGCTCGTAGCCGAGTTCGCGGTTTGCTTTTTCGATCGAATACCAATTGTTCATCCCAACGCCCGAAATCAATTCGGATGTAATCCACGGTTGCTTATGCGACATCGTGCCGATGACATCACATGCTCGGGCGATCGCCCTGACTGCCCAAACCGGCGCTTTGATCCTCGGCGTCCGGGCGTGCAGTACTTTCGCGACGAGCGCGAACACGTCGCGGTGTGTCAAATTGACCCCTCCAAGGATATACCGCTCACCGGGCCGGCCCCGCAGCGCGGCAGCAAGATGACCGGTGACGACATCGTGGACGCTGACAATGTTCATTCCGCCTTTGACATAGGCGGGGACGCGTTGTCTGGAAATGTCCCGAACAATCTGACCGCCGTGAACGTAGGGATCGCGCGGACCGATGACGACCGTTGGATTCACGATGGAGGCATTCAATCCCCGTTCGACTCCCCTGAGAATTTCCAATTCGGCGAGGCGCTTGGAGTACTTGTACGTGATCCGCTCGTCCCAGTTGAATGGGGTCTGCTCGTCGATCAATCCGCCGTCGGTACGGTAACCGAGAGCGGCAACGGAGCTTGTGTGGACGAGCTTTTGCACCCCAAGCTCGACGCAAAGATCGACGACATTGCGCGTCCCGTTGACGTTGACGTCGAGCTGTTCCTCCCGCATCGGCCTCCAGAATGAAACGATCGCCGCAGTGTGGAAGATGATGTCACACCCTTTGATCGCTGCACGGAGAGAAGTTTTGTCGCGTACATCGCCTATTGTACGTTTGAGGGCTACGTCCCTTAGAGCCAGAGGATTCGAATTCGAGCGGTGAAATCCGCGAACATCATATCCTTCTTCGAGGAGCTTGACGATGAGATTTGAACCGATACAGCCGGTTGCGCCGGTGACGAGGACGGTCTTCACGCCTTAGAGAAGTTTAGCGGCATCCTTGGCAAAATATGTCAGAATGAGATCCGCGCCCGCCCGTTTAATGCCGGTCAGCATCTCCATCATCACGCGCTGCTCGTCGATCCAGCCGAGCTTCCCCGCGGCCTTCACCATGGAATATTCGCCGCTGACATTGTACGCCGCGGTCGGCATTTGAAAAGTATCCTTCACGCGGCGGATGATATCGAGATACGGCATGGCGGGCTTCACCATGACAATATCGGCGCCTTCATTGATGTCCGCCTGCACCTCACGCAGGGCTTCGTCGGAGTTTGCAGGGTCCATCTGGTGCGAACGGCGATCGCCGAACTTCGGCGTGCTCTCCGCCGCTTCCCTGAACGGGCCGTAGAAGCCCGACGCGTATTTTGCCGCATACGACATGATCGGGATTGTCGGATAATTGTGTTCATCGAGGATGGCCCGAATGGCCTGTACCCTGCCGTCGAACATGTCCGACGGCGCCACCATGTCCGCCCCCGCCTGCGCATGCGTGAGCGCTTCCCGCGCGAGGAGCTCGATCGATTCGTCATTGACGATCTCGTTGCCCCGGACGATGCCGCAATGCCCGTGAGAAGTGTATTCACAGAGGCAGACGTCGGTGACGACGAACAGCTCAGGAACTTCCTTCTTGATGGCGTGAATGGCCCGCTGGACGATGCCGAGTTCATCGTACGCCTCACTTCCGACTTCGTCCTTGTGATCCGGTATGCCGAAGAGGATGACGGCCGGAATCCCGAGCGATTTTACGTCTGTACACTCGCGGACGATCTCATCGATCGACATCTGATACACGCCGGGCATCGAGGAAACCTCTTTCTTCACTTTTGTACCCGGACAGACGAAGAGTGGATAGATGAAATCGTTTTTTGAAAGCTCCGTCTCGCGCACCATGGAACGGAGCGTGGCCGTCATACGAGTCCGGCGGAGACGCTTGAATGGTTGAGTTTCAACCTTTGTTGCAGAGCCGGGGGCGAATTTTTCTATATTTTGCATGATCAGGATTCCGGAATGAATGAACTGTTTGATCAAATTTACCAAACTCCCGTTTGAACTTCAACTCGGTTCGAAAAGGAACGTCAGATGCACGACATCACATCTTCCAAAATCCTCTCCGCGGCATCCGGCCGCGCAATGGCCGCGGCGCTCTTTCTCATTTTTACAAGGACTGGCGGCTGTTCGATGAGCCGATTGAGCTTGAACTGGAGATTTGACAGGCTGCTCGCACAGATCGCCGCGCCGTTCTCGACGAAATACAGCGCATTGCGTCCTTCCTGCCCGGGCACGGGATCAAACAGGATCATCGGCAATTGCTTGGCGAGCGCTTCAGAAAGCGTGAGGCCGCCCGATTTTGTGACGAGCAGATCGGCACAATCCATAAGCCGGTCGACAAACGAGACATGCTCGTAGAGATGCGCTTGAATATTGTCGGGGAGCTTCATGCGTCCGAGCTTGTCGTAGAGTTTTCCGTTTTTGCCGCAAACGACGAGAAGCTGGAATCGTCGCCGCCCGTTCGCGGCGAGGACCTCCGCGATCGCGGAGACGACCTGGTCAATGATGCCGACGCCGAAGCCGCCTGAGAGCACCATGATGGTGAATCTGTTCGGCGAAAATCCCATTTGCAGACGCGCCGATCGTTGAGCGGGCTGACTCGCGAACGGCGGGCAGACGGGGATGCCGGTGACGCGGATCGAACCTGCGGCGATGCCGTGCGATCGCAGAGCCCACGATACTTCCTCCGTACCAACGTAGTAGCGCTTCACCGACCGGTTGACCCAGAGCGAGTGGAGATCGTAATCCGTCGTCACGGCAAAGAACGGCAATTTCCATGAGGAGCTCGACAGCCTCTCGGCGATCGCTGCGTAGGGGAGAAAGTGAGTTGAGAGAACGGCATCGGGATTTGTGTCGTGCAGGAGCTTCAGATATTTCTTGTAATTGAAATGATTGAAGAGTTTGATGAGCGGTGGGGCTGGTTTTGGAGCTCCGCTGAACTCGGTTTTCCTGTAGAGATAACCCCAGAGATCGGGCGATCTGTCGACGATCGCGAACTGAATATCTCTGTATATTTTTCTGAAGACGGGGAACGTGAAGCTGAGGATATCTTCATGGCGCAGGTCGATCGGCAGCGCAAGGGCTTTCGCGGTATCGGCCAGCGCCTGGGCAGCCCGCATATGTCCTGCACCAGCCGATGCCGAAAGGAGGAGAATGGATTTCTTCTTCATGCTCCCGCCGAGGTCTATCCCTGAACTCTTTTAAGAAAATTCAAGAGGTGAAAATTGAATTCATCCGCCTGTTCCAGATTGCTGAGATGGCCGGCATTCGGGAGAATATGGATTTCGGCGCCCGGAATTTTCTCCTTCATCGCATGGGATGCCGACGGGGGAGTGAGCGTGTCGTGCCGGCCGACGAGGATCAACGCCGGCACTTTGATACTGAACAGGGAAGCTGTCGTATCGGTCCGCGCCGCAAGCGCGAGCAGCGTGCCCGCCACTGCGGTCGGAGACGTACGCTCTATCATCTGCCTGATCGCCTCGACGGCCTGTGGATTTGTCTGGAATGTTTTTTCGTAGAAGAGGCCCTTGACGAAGGCATCGGCAAATACCTTAACGCCTGAGATTTTCACCGCCTTTGCCTGTCCTGCGCGCTTGATTTTCCCTTCGTTGCCGTCGGCCTCGCTCCGTGTATCGCAGAGGACGAGCCCGCGGAACCGGTCAGGGTGGCGCTCGATGGCGCGCAGGGCAATGTACCCACCCATCGAAAGGCCGATCGCGACGGATCTCGAAATCTTCAGGTGATCGAGGAGAGCCATGAGATCGTCGACGAAATACTCGATGCTGAACTGCCCGTCGCCGACGGGGCTCGCGCCGTGCCCCCTCACGTCGTAGGCGATCACGTGATGCTCCTTCCGCAGCGCCTCGATCTGCGGTTTCCACATTGCACGACTGAAAGGAAATCCGTGGATGAGGACCACAGCGACGCCGGTGCGAGAGCCGTCAACTTCAAAATCAATTTCAGTCACATCCGTCTTGAAGCGCATCGCTAACCTCCTCGTGGTGGTGGAGTGATCTCTTTTCCAAGCTTGTCCAATTCGCTTGCAGGAATCTGTTCTTCGCACATCGGAAACAATTTGCGTTCCTCAGTCCGGATATGGCGATCGAGGATTTCTCCGAAGTTCGCCGGCGTGTCGGCCAGTTGTTGTTCCCTGGGACGCCGGAGGATTTTGACCATCTCTCGCATCTCCCCGTGCTCGTCGAGCAGCCCCCGAATCATCGCTTCATGATGATGCTTTATTGTCATGCGGCAGCAGCGAGATGAGGATCGAGACGATGATGATGCCGAAGATGATGCCGAGCGACAGGCCGATATGGATTTCGAGCCACGGCTCGATGAGCATCTTCGCGCCGATGAAGCCGAGAACGACCGAGAGTCCGTACTTGAGATAGCGGAATTCCTTCATGAATCCGGCAACGACGAAATAGAGCGAGCGCAGCCCGAGGACGGCGAAAATATTCGACGTATAGATGATCACGGTATCGCGCGTGATGGCGAAGATGGCCGGGATGGAGTCGGTCGCAAACGCGACGTCCGTCGTCTCGATCATGAGAAGGACGAGAAAGAGCGGTGTGATAAAAAATTTCCCTTCCTTGCGGATGAAGAAGCGCGACCCCTCATAGCCCTGGGTCACAGGAAAAATCTTTCTCGCAAACTTGACGAAAGGATTCCGTTCGGGGTGGACTTCCGATTCTCCCTGCATTGAGAGCTTGACCGCGGTGACGATCAGGAATCCGCCGAGCAGGTAGAGAATCCAGTGAAACTTGGCCACCAGCGCTGCGCCCAGCACGATAAACGCGGCTCGAAAGACGATCGCGCTCAACACGCCCCAGAAAAGCACTTTGTGCTGGACCTCGTGAGGCACGGCGAAGTATGTGAGGATGACGATGAATACAAAGACATTGTCGACGGACAGGGCCTGTTCCACCACATATCCCGTGAAAAACTCCAGCGCCTTGACGCTGCCGAATTCATACCATATAAAGAGATCGAAGAGCAATGCCAGGCTGATCCACAGGATGGACCAGCCGATCGCTTCCTTCATCGACGGGAAATGTGCTCTGCGCTGGATGATCCCCAGATCGAGCACAAGCATGAGGATGATGAAAACATTGAAGAGGATGAGAAGAAGAGATTCACTCATGGGCCGTTCCGGCCTCCACTATCTCGCAATGGCAACACTGAACGTTGGCTGTGTGACTCGAGCTACTTTCTTACGACCGTTTTCCCATCATGATATATTCACGCGTATCATGCCCGAGGTAGATCTGACGCGGGCGCGCGATCTTCTGCTCGGGATCGAGGAGCATCTCCTGCCACTGCGCGACCCAGCCTGGCGTGCGGCCGATGGCGAAGAGCACAGGGAACATCTCGACGGGGAAGCCCATGGCCTGATAGATCAGGCCGGAATAGAAATCGACATTCGGGTAAAGCTTGCGCTTGATAAAATAATCGTCTTCCAGCGCGATGCGCTCGAGCTCGAGGGCGATATCGAGCTTCGGGTTCCGGCCCGTCACTTCGAACACCTCGTCGGCGAGACGCTTGATGACGGTCGCGCGCGGATCGTAATTCTTGTAGACGCGATGGCCGAATCCCATGAGGCGCCCCTTGCCGTCCTTCACCGATTTGATGAACGCCGGGACGTTATTCTTCGAGGCGATCTGATCGAGCATGAGGAGGACGGCCTCGTTCGCGCCGCCGTGGAGCGGTCCATACAGCGCGGATGCCGCTGCCGCGGTCGCTGAATACGGATCGACCTGCGAGCTGCCGACATTCCGCATGGCGCTTGTGCTGCAGTTCTGCTCGTGATCCGCGTGAAGAATGAAAAGAACGTCGAGCGCATGCTCGAGTACGGGATGCACCTTGTACTTCAGCTCCGTCATCTTGAAGAGCATGCTGAGGAAATTGCCGGCGTACGTCAGCTCGTTGTCGGGATAGACATAAGGCCGGCCGACACTGTGCCGGAACGCAAAGGCCGCGAGCGTTGGCATCTTTCCGACCAGCCGGTAAATCTGCAGCTTCCGCGACTCGGGATCCTCGATATTCTTCGCGTCGGTGTAGAACGTCGACAGCGCCGCCACAGAACTGATGAGCATCCCCATCGGGTGCGCATCGTAATGAAATCCGTCGACGAATTTCTTCAGGTTCTCGTGGATGAGCGTGTGCATGGTGATGTTGTTCACCCATGCCTCGAACTCGGACTTTGTCGGAAGCTCTCCCCAGATCAGGAGGTATGCCGTCTCGAGAAAATTGCTCTTCTCGGCAAGCTGTTCGATCGGGTAGCCGCGATACTGAAGGATGCCCTTATCGCCATCGATAAACGTTATCGTGCTCTTGCATGACGCGGTATTGAGGAACGCCGGATCATATGTCATCAGTCCGAATTCATCATCGGTGACCTTGATCTGCCGGAGATCCGTGGCGTGGATGGTGTCGTGCTCGATCGGAATCTCGTACGATTTCCCGGTCCGGTTATCGGTGATCGTTAATGAGTTCTTCCCGTTCGGGGATAGGACGGCCTTCTGTTTGGCTTCGCTCGCCAGCGGTGCGTTCAAATTTGCCATGAAACAACTCCTGAAAAAATCGGGGGTGAAGTTAAAATTCTGAGTTGAAATGTACAAAGAAATTGGGCAAGGAGCAAAGAGAGCGGGGAGCGTAGAGCATAGAGCTCAGAGCATAGAGCGGTGGGCGATGAACAATTGAGACATGGACTAAAGAACCGCGAGAACGCGTTTGACGGTCGATTCGGCGTTCATCAAACAATCCCCAACCGCGATCCCCCCGCGGTAGTTGCTGCAGAGAAAAGCCCGCTGAAAATTCTCCTCGAACCGATCCATCGCAGCGAGTGTCTTATGATAGCCGATGTTGTATTGCGGTATCGCCCGATCCCATCGTATGGTTTTCGTGAATATCGGTTCACCCTCAACGCCCATCAAGGCCTTCAATTCCCCGCGCACGAGCCGGCTTATCTCCTCGTCATCGCGGGAGACGAGCTCCGGCTGGCGCGCGCCACCGACGAACGATGTCAAAGCGACACAGCCTTCCGGGGCGCGATGGGGAAACAGCGTCGAAGACCAGATCGTGCCGAGAATATTCCGGCGCTCGATCTCGGGAACAAGAAATCCAAATCCATCCAGAACACGCTTCACCTGTTCCTGCCTGAATCCCAAAAACACTTCCGCAACCGGAGGATAGTAGATCGACTCGAGCGTCGACGCCATGTCGGGATCGATCGCCCGGACGATGTTCGCGGCGACGTATGCGGGCGTCGAGAGTACAACGGCGTCCGCCTGAATCGTTTGGCGAACGCCGTTCTGTGAGGCAGCAATCGTGTACACGGGATACTTTCCGGCGCGCATCGGAATGATCTGCTCGACACTTGTGTTCAACTGGACCGCGTCGCCCAGCGCGGCCGCGATCGCGTACGGAAATGTCTGCATGCCGTCTCTGAATGAAAACAATCTTGCCCTGTCCTTGGCGATCTCTTTCCTTTTTTTGCGTTCTTTGCGTGAGGCAATAGCCCCCATGATCAATCCCCCGTGTTCTTTTTCAAGGGCATATAATTTGGGGAATGCGGATTGCACCGACAGTCTTGCAGGATCGCCGGCATAGACTCCGGCCACGAACGGGTTGATGGCATAATCAAGAAATTCTTTCCCGAGCCGCCGCTCGACGAATTCCGCGACCGTTTCCTCTCTGCGCGCACGCCCAACGAACGGTTCTTTCAACAATCGGAGCTTGCCGGTGAGGGACCACAAATCGGACCGAAGGAACGAACCTGCGCTCATGGGCAAGGCGCGTAATCGCGAGCCGCGCACGATGAATCTCTTCGATGCTGCTTCGCTGGCGTAGAGTCGACGTTCCACGATCCCAAGCTCCGTGAAAAGCTCCTGGAGCAGCGGCGTAGTTTCGAGCGCACTGTTCGGTCCGCTCTCGATCATCCAGCCCTCTTCACGGATCGTTTTCATCGTTCCGCCGACGCTTGCATCACGCTCAAGCAGGGTGACGCTGATGCCGTTTTTCTTCAGCCAATAGGCAACGCACAGGCCGGAGATTCCGGCGCCAACAATAACAACTGAAGATTTCGGATTTCTCAACCGAAGGCTGATGCGCCTCTGGCGCAGGATTTCGGATTTCGGATTCACAATTATCCCCGCCTGCTCAATGTTCTGCACTCACTGTGATGAATTATCGCGACCCTTCCGTCCAGTACGGGCAGCCGGAAGGCGCGGCTCGGCCGGGACCTGCCTGGAACAACGTCTTGCAGGAGGGGAGATCGATTGCCGCGCCGGACGATTTCTTGATCACCAGATCGGCGAGGCACTTGATGAATTTCGGATGGTCGTTGAGGGCGGGCATCATCTCGAACCGCTTGAAGCCGAGTTTTGCGGCTTCCGCGCGAGCCTCGATATTGATCTCGTGAAGGGTCTCAATATGTTCCGTGAGGAATGCGATCGGAATCACCAGGACATGCCTCCGTTTCTTGAATGCCAGGATGCGCAGTGTGTCGTCGAGGGAAGGGCGGAGCCATTGCGCCGGCCCGACTTTGCTCTGGTAGCAGAGCGTGTGGGGCGAGAGCCAGCCGCCCCGCTCACAGACGAGCTTGACGGTCTCCTCGATCTGTCGCTGGTACGGGTCCCCTTCCTTGACGATGCTGACCGGCACGCCGTGCGCGCTGAAGATGAGATCGATCTCGTGAGGATGGATGTCCGAAAAGTTTGCGTAGCTCTTATCGATGTTGTCGACGATCGCTTCGATATAGCTCGGATGATTATGGTAACAGCAAATCGACAACGTGGCGACGTCCTGGTAATGATGGATGCGGCACTGACGATTCCATTCTTTCATGCTCGACACGGTTGTTGCCTTGCAGAACTGGGGATAGAGAGGGAGGAGGATGATCCTGGAAATACGTTCCTTCTTTAATTCGGCGATGACCTCCTCGGTGAGCGGATGCCAGTATCTCATGGCCACGAAAACTCTGGCAGGGAGCGTTTTGTTCAATTCCGATTCAAGCGCGGCGGCCTGAGCGTTCGTGAGTTCGAGGATCGGTGATTTTCCCCCGATCTCCCTGTAATGTTCGGCCACCTTGGTGTGCCGCCGGGCCGAGATGAATTTTGCGAGCGGCCTCCGCGCGACGAACGCGCCGGGGAAATTGATGATATCGGGATCGCGGAACAAGTTGTAGAGAAACGGCTCGACCGCGTCGAGCGAATCCGGTCCGCCAAGCTGAAACAAGACCACGGCGATCTTGTGCTGCGTTGTCATACCCACTCTTTCGGATGTTTTAGTATCTCCAGTAAAGCTGCTTCGCGGGTGCCCGGGGGTGCCTGAACATTGTAGTTCCACCGCACCTCGGGAGGAAGCGACATGAGAATCGACTCCGTCCGTCCGCCCGTCTCCAGGCCGAATAATGTTCCGCGATCGTAGATGAGATTGAATTCGACATATCTTCCGCGCCGAACCAGCTGCCATTCTTTCTCTCTGGCGTCCCATGGCTCGTGTCTTCTTCGGTCGAGGATCGGGAGGTATGCGTCCAGAAAAGCTCCCCCGGCATCGCGGACAAACGAAAACCGCTGCTCAAGATTGTCGCGCAGCTCATCGAAAAAAATCCCTCCGATTCCGCGGGCTTCGCCGCGATGCCGGATGAAAAAATATTCATCGCACCCGCGCTTGAACGCCCCGTAAAATGAAGCATCGTGCCTGTCGCACATGGCTTTCAGTGTTCGATGAAAATGTCGTGCGTCTTCTTCGAACAGATAGTACGGCGTGAGGTCCATGCCGCCGCCAAACCACGCATCCCCACCGGCCAGCTCGATATATCTCACGTTCATGTGGACGGTCGGGACCATGGGGCTCAGGGGATGAAGTACAAGGGAAAGGCCGGCTGCGTAGATCCGCTGCCGGTCAACGCCGAGACGCTCCGCAAGTTTGGCGGACAACTCACTTGTGAGCGCCGAGTGATTCACGCCGGCCTTCTCAAAAATATCTCCGCCCTCCAGGATCCGCGTTCTCCCGCCTCCACCCTGGGCATGAGTCCAGCGATCTTCCCTGAATTGAGCCTTGCCGTCCGATTTCTCCAGCGACAAGCAAACGGTGTCCTGAAGTTCCTGAAAATATGCTCCCGCCTTCTCGCCGAGTGATGAACAGATCACATGCCCTTGAGGATACGTTCGATCTGCTCGGCGTGGCCCGTTTCGTCGACGATGAGCTCTTCAAGTTTTATCTTCAGCCCGATCTCTCCGGCTTCCTCGGCCTGCAGGCAGCGTTGACTGTAGCTCTGTATCGCTTCGCGTTCCAGACCGAGATCGTATTTCAACATTCCCTTGACATCCTTCGGACATTTGTGCTGGACCGGCTCGGTTGTCGGCTTGCCTCCGAGGGAGGCGATCTTCCCTGCGAGAAATACTGCGTGCTGCATTTCCCCGGTGATCTCCGGAGCAAGAAACTCCCGCAATTCTTCACCGTCCCAACCTGTCGCCACGGAGGTCTGGTATAAATAGAGAATGGATGCTCCCAGCTCGTTCGCCAGGTCCTCGTTCAACCCCTTGATGAGTGCTTTCTTGTCTGCCATGATGGTTCTCCTGTGATGAATGGTGAAAATGAGAGAATTATGAATTTACATATTGAAGGCTAAAAGATAACAGTCTGCTCAGCATAATTCAAGTCTTCGCCGGTGATCGCATCGACATAGACGTCGAACACCCACGTTCGAATTCTCCAGGAATTGCGATACTCGATGGCCACACGTCTTGTGAAAAGCGAGTCGGACCAACGAGGGACAGCGACTGCAGCAATCTCAGCGCACTTCACCGTCTGGTTCGAGATCGTCAGCGTCTGCCGCCCACCCCAGTCATAATAGATCAATTGTTTGCCGCAGACCGTCTGTTTGGCTCGCACACTATCGATGTTCACGACGGCCGGTATGGCAAGGGTCGGAAGGCAATTGTCGAGCAGCAATGAGATCACGCCGGCGTGGGTGATGTGAATGGTTAAACGGCTGGCGAATGATAATGAGACATTCGTGCCGTAAGGAAAGCGCTTGTGGATCCAAAAGAAGTATTCCTTGAACGAGGGATCGTCCTGCTTTGAATCGACAGTCACCTCTGCCCATGTCGTGCCCAAAAGATCCTTCCAGTCGTCAATGAACGTCGAGAGGCGTGCTTCTGCGTCATCGATCGTCACTGTGTCTGTCCGATCGGGAAACAGATCGATGGAGGTGAACGCATCATGGACCGGCTTCATGAGGACAGAATCAAATGCCGGCGGTGAAAGTGGTTTCCCATATTGTTGTGCAAATCGTATCCAGGTCGCGACATAATTGTTGTACCGCTCCTGTGTAAATTTCAGCGTTGCAGGGTAATCTTTCGGAATCACAGGAGGAGGTTCGACGATCAACGTTGATTCCCGATTACAACTGCTTAGTGCAATTATCAAGAGACAAAAAGAATACTTGAGTTTCATGGCTTCATCCTCCACAAAACCGGTTAATGAAAGGAGGTACTTTCTTCCTTTACCGCTTTGACAAATTCTTTGACGTGTTCAACTGGTACATCGGGCAGGATACCGTGACCAAGATTGAAGACCTGCCCCGAGCCTTTCCCGAACTTCGCGAGAATTGATTTCACTTCCTGCCGGATGACCTCCGGCGGCGCATACAAGATCGTCGGATCGAGATTCCCCTGAAGTGCCACGCGGTCTCCAACCAGCTTTCGCGCTTCACCGATGTCCACTGTCCAATCTAACCCTGCCATCTGGCATCCCACGTCGGCTATCTGCGGCAGGGAATGTCCACAATCCTTGCAGAAGACGATGATCGGTGCGCCATCCGATTTCGTTTCAGCAATAACTTGTCGGATGTAACGCAGAGAGAATTCTCTGAACGCGTCTTGCGTAAGGATTCCTCCCCACGTGTCAAAGATTTGCACCGCCTGGGCGCCAGCTTCGATCTGTGCGCTGAGATATGTCGCAACGGTGTGCGCAAGTTTTGCGAGGAGGATGTGAGCGTCCTGCGGCGACCGATAGATGAGCTCCTTGATGTAACGGAAGTTCTTCGATCCGTGCCCTTCCACCATGTACGCCGCAAGCGTAAAGGGTGAACCGGAGAAACCGATGAGAGGAACTCGCCCATTGAGCGTTTTCCTTGTCAGCTTTAGCGCGTCCATGACAAATGATAGCTTATCGGTAGGATCGGGCGCGGATAACCCGGCGATCTCCGCCGGCGTCCGGATCGGATGGGGAAATTGCGGGCCCCCTTTCCCTTCATCGATGATGAGCTTCATCCCCATCGCTTCCGGGACGACGAGGATGTCGGAAAAGATGATCGCCGCATCGACACCAATGATGTCAACCGGCTGGATCGTCACCTCCGCTGCAAGCTCAGGTGTCTTACAAAGAGTCAGGAAATCGACTTTCGCACGGACTGCACGATATTCCGGCAAGTACCGCCCCGCCTGACGCATGATCCAGACAGGCGTCCGGGGAGTGGGCTGGCGAAGGGAAGCTTTGAGAAAAAGATCGTTCAATAATTTTAGATTTTAGATTTCTGATTTTGTGGGTCAGAGGCGCATCCGCCTACGGCGGAAATTTTGCATTGATAAAGTGTCCAATGGCATCGACCAACGATTCTACAGTCGACTCTTTCGCCACGATGTCCGCTTCGAATCCATCCTCCATCACAGCCTGTGCAGTGGCCGGGCCGATCACCGCGATCGCGGTACGGGAAAAAATGGCCTGAAGCTCGTTCGTCGTGAACAAGGCGGTGAAATTCTGGAATGTGGATGGGCTCGTAAATGTCGCGACGTCGATGCTGCCGCTCAGCAACGACTCCCGGGCCTCATGGGTCTTCTCGTCGCGCGGTTTTGTCGTCTGGTAGACGATGACAGAATCGACATTTGCGCCAAGAAGCTTCAGATTATCCTGAAGAATGTCCTTTCCCAGATTACCGCGCGGGAAGAGAAACGCCTTGCCGGTGAGATCCTGTCGATCAAGCGCTTTTGCGAGGTCGGCGGATGTGAATCGATCGGGCATGAGGCTCACCGAAAGTCCATATTCGCCGACGGCCAGCTTCGTTCTTTCCCCGACAACAGAAATCATTTTCGACTTCAACGTTTCAGGGAGTATCCGGAGTTCCTTCAGACGGTCCATGAAGCCGTGCACCCCGTTGGCGCTAGTGAAAATGAGGCCGTCATACATATAGAGCGCATCGATCGCCCGGTCGCAATCATCCCAGGAAACAGGCGGCAGGATTTCGATTGTCGGAAATAGTACAGCTGTTCCGCCATCGCGGACCACAAGTTGAGCGAATTCATCGGCCTGATGAGCAGCCCGTGTGATGAGGATCTTTTTTCCTGCAAGATGTAATGTCAAGTAAAAATTAAAAAGTAAAAAATGCTTGGGCTCTCGAAAATGGAGATAGCGAACTTTACTCCTTGGCGTCTTTGTCACGAAGTGATGCCTTTGGCACGCGAAATTCTTTAGTCCTGAATCTCCTCAAACACTTTGAATCGCGACAGGTTCATGGCTTCTGATCTGATCGAGAATTTCCTTCCCGCCGCTTTTAAGCAATGTTTTTGCCAGCTGGATGCCGAGATTTCCCGCTTCCTCAGGTTTGCCGTGGATTTTCCCCCGGATGATCTTTTCCCCGTCGAGAGCGCCGATCAACGCATCCAGTTTCAATGTATTCGCCTCGAGACGTCCGTGTGCGCCGATCGGGACCTGGCATCCGCCTTCGAGATAATGCAGAAGCGCTCGTTCAGCGGTGACCGCGATCGTTGTCGCATCGCTCGCGAGCGAGAGCGACAGTTTCATCATGCGGGCGTCACCCTCCCGGATCTCGATGGCGAGGGCGCCCTGTCCGACCGCCGGCAGCATACGCTCGAGGGGGATGACTTCGGAGATCCGGTGTGCAAAGCCGAGCCGCACGACACCGGCGCGAGCGAGAATCATCCCGTCCCAGTTCGATTCGTCGAGTTTCGAAAACCGGGTGTTCAGGTTGCCCCGCAGGTCGATGATCCTGAGATCGGAGCGCCAGCTCAGCAATTGACATTTGCGGCGCAAGGAACCGGTAGCCAACGTCGCGTTTGGTGGAAGATCGTCGAGTGATTTGATCTTGACCCCCGGGTGGGCGATGAAGACATCGTGGACGTCCTCCCGCTGGGTGATCGCGCCGATGGCCAGTCCTTTCGGAAGCTTCGTTGGCAGATCCTTTAAGCTGTGAACGGCGAGATCGATCTTCCTTTCAAGGAGAGCGTGTTCGATCTCCCTCGTGAACAATCCTTTGTCGCCGATCTTTGAGAGTGGAGAATCAAGGATCTTATCGCCGGTCGTCTTGATAATGGTGATTGCTATGGCGAGGCCCGGGAATGGCTTTCCAAGTTCACCCTTCACCCACTCAGCTTGCCAGAGGGCGAGCTGACTGCCGCGGCTCCCGATGATGATGCGGTCGGATTCCTGGTTCATTTCGATGACGAGTTCTTATCCAATCCGAAGAGATGACGGATGAGATGAATTTTGTGCCGTGTATCCTCTTTGCCGTGGCCGCCGGAGCCGTTTCGCAGATTGACGAGCGGCGTGTGGAGGATTTTATTGACGATCCGCTTTGTCAAAAGCTCGATGTCTTCCTGCTTTTCGGGCCCGAACTGGTGGCGCAGTTTTTCCACTTCCGAATGCCTGATCGCTTCGAATTGTTCGGTCAGCTGCTGGATCGTCGGGGTGATCTGCAGGGAATTATACCATGTGTTGAACTCCGTGATCTCTTCGAGGACGATTTCCTCGACGCGCCGGATCTGCGCCTTCCGGTTTGCAACATTGTTATCGATAATATGATTGAGAGCGTCGATGTCGTGAAGAAAAATATTGTCGATAGAGTTTGCCGCCGGATCGATATTGCGCGGCACGCCGATATCGATGACAAACAGCGGCCGGTTGCCGCGATTCTTCATCGCTTGCTTGAGGTGCTCTGCAGAAATGATATACTCCGGCGCATCGACGGCGGAGATGATGATATCGACCTGGTGGAGGTTGTGTCGGAGCTCGGCAAAGTCGATGACCGAGCCGTCGAGCTGGGCGGCGAGTTCCTCCGCTCTGGCGCGTGTCCTGTTCGCGAGGAGGAGTTTCCCGAGCATGCGGCTGGTGAGATGCTTTGCCGTAAGCTTGCCTGTCTCGCCGGCTCCGATGAGGAGTGCGGTGCGCTTGCTCAGATCGTCGAATATTTTCGACGCCAGCTCGGCCGCGGCGTAGCTCACGCTGATCGCCCCTTCGCCGATCTCGGTTTCTGTCCGGGCACGCTTGCCGGTGTGGAAACCATTCGAGAACAGACGGTTCAAGATCGGACCGGTGCTTCCGGTTTCGTGTGCGATCGTGTACGCCTCTTTCAATTGGTTCAGGATCTGGACGTCGCCGATGACCATCGAATCGATCCCCGCAGCGACGCTGAACAAATGTTTCACGACATTCAGCGATTTGATGTGATAGAAATGCTGCTCCTGCACCGACCCTGCGGCGTGTTTCTGCTCGACGAGGAATGCCCAAAGAGATGCCCCGTCAAAGTTTTCGTCCTGTGGCCGGTAATAGAGCTCCGTGCGGTTGCAGGTCGACGTGAGGACACACTCCGCCGCAAACCGCTCCTTGATGACCGGCAGCAATCCGCGAACTTCGCCGGCAGAAAACCAGAGTTTTTCGCGTACCTCGATCGGCGCGGTTCTGTGGTTGATCCCAAGACAGTAAAGGTTCATGATGGCAGCTTGCAGATGGCAGATAGCAGATCGCGGATGGCAGATCGCAGATCACAGATGGCAGATGACAGATGAGAGGATTTTGAGATCATAAAGACATCAGAGGTCGGTTTAATCGCGTGAATGCTCGGTGGCTGATTCTCTGGCTCGCAAGCCTGACTTGTGCATCCTGCTCACGGAATGAGTGAAGGCAAACAGCATCTTGTAGTTTCTGAGAGAAAATCCTTCGACGATATTGCTGGAGACAGATTTTGATGATCTCCGGATTTGACTGCCCTCTTCGTACATTTCATGTTTTGGCAGTGTTAAGCTCATATCATGCACTTTCACACCCAACTGATGGGCAAGCCGATATACTTTAAGCTTCTCCACACCTTGTTCCATCATATTGCCTCCTCATGTTATTTTTGTCCGATGTTTGCATTCTCAAATCTGGTTTCCGTTTGTCATATCTGCGATCTGACATCGACATTTTCCCATCTGCCATCTGCTATCTGCTATCTCAGTAGAACTTGTGGAAACCGGTGAAAAACATATTGATGACCGTAATCGACAGCATCGCAAACGCAAATCCAAAAACGGAGAGCACCATGATGCGTCTCCCCTGCCAACCGACGACCTTCTTGGCTGTCAGCCCGATGCCGTAGATGCACCAGATCGCAACGGTGCCGAGGAGTTTCGGGTCGGCGTAGGAAAAATTCGCGATTGCCCGCGGCAGCCATATCATGCCGACGGTGATCGCGATCGTCAGCAGGAAGAACCCGAAGACGGTGGCCGTGAAGCTCATCCGCTCGAGCGTCTCGAGATTCGGCAGACGTTTATAGATGACGCCGAACTGTTTCGATTTGATGTCGTGATACAACATCAGATATAGAAAACCATAGACCGCCGATATCGTGATGGCGGCATATCCGAGAAACGCACTCGAGACATGGAAACCGAGAAGGTTGCTCTGAAGCACGGGCGGGATCTCCGAAAGTTCCTTGATAAAGATCGACGAGATCGTTTGAAAGAAGAAAGGCAGAATCAGAATAAAGTAGCCGGTCGCACTGTTGCCCGTCCGAAGCTCGATATATGTGTAGACGAGAACGATCGTAAACGCGATGAGCGAAAGGATCTCAAAAATTGAGGTGATGGGGGGGTGCTCATACGCGACCGTACGGAGAACGATATAGATAAAGTGCACCGCGAGCGTGCAGATGAGAAAGCGTGTTTTAATATCCTCCGCCAGTTTGAGATTGCTGAAAAAAGCTCTCGCATACATCCAGATCGTTCCGAAATAGAGGAGCGGGAGCAATATTTCGAGTGCAGTTATGAGGACATGCATATCAATAGTGAGCACTTTTCATATGAAGATACGCAAAGCCGCCTGCATTTCCAAAATTTGATGTGCCTAAGTAGATGGACTCCACCTTGCAGGTGGAGTCCATCTACCAGGTCCATCTGTCAAGATGTTGCAACTCCTGCCACTCTTTCTTATATTAATTCGTAAACAATGACGAAACCATAATTTCTTAATTTATTCTCATGGATCAGGTACTACGGTACATTGAAAACAGCAAATCCCGATACCTCGACGAGTTGAAAACGCTCATCGCCATCCCAAGCGTCAGCACCAACCCCGAAAACAAACCCGACGTCGAACGGTGCGCGAAATGGGTCGCCGATCATCTCACGACAATCGGGATGAACAATGTGCAGATTTTCCCCACGCAAGGGCACCCCGTCGTCTACGGCGATTGGCTCGGGGCCCCCGGAAAACCGACGCTTCTCATTTACGGCCACTACGACGTACAGCCGGTCGACCCGCTCAATCTCTGGACATCTCCACCATTTGAGGCAACGATCCGCGGCGATAATCTCTACGCACGAGGTTCGGCAGACGACAAAGGACAGGTCTTCATCCATCTTAAAAGCATTGAAGCGTTCATGAAGAACACGGGGTCGCTTCCGATCAATCTGAAGCTCATCATCGAAGGCGAAGAGGAAATCGGCAGCGAGCATCTGCCGACGTTCGTTTCCGAACATAAGGATCTGCTGAAGGCCGATCTCGTTCTTATTTCGGACACGGCGATGTTCGCAAAAGGCGTTCCTTCCGTCTGCTACGGCCTTCGCGGACTTGCCTACATGCAGATCGATCTCACCGGTCCGAGCAAGGACTTGCACAGCGGATCGTTCGGCGGATCGGTGCATAATCCCATCCAGGCGCTTGCTGAGATCATCGCACAGCTTCATGACGACAAGGGGCGTGTCACGATTCCGGGGTTCTATAATAGTGTGTTGAAGCTGACAGCGAAAGAACGCGCCGCCTACAGGAAGCTCCCGTGGAACGACAAGAAATACTCCAGAGAGTTGGGGGTCCAGGCACTCTACGGTGAAAAAGGATTTACGACGCTCGAGCGACTCTGGGCCCGCCCGACGCTCGAATGCAACGGCATCTGGGGCGGATTCACCGGCGAAGGGGCAAAGACGGTTCTCCCGTCGAAAGTGTCTGCGAAAATTTCGATGCGCCTTGTGCCGAATCAGAAAGCCGACAAGATTGCGAAGCTGTTTCAAAAGCACATCCGGAAGATCGCACCGAAAACGGTGAAGATCGACGTGCGCTATCTCCACGGCGGTGAAGCAGCCATCACGCCAATTTCGAGCCCGGGTGTCCAGACAGCCGTCAAAGCGCTGGAAAAAGGGTTCGGCAAAAAACCGCTCTATCAGCGTGAAGGCGGCTCGATTCCGATCGTCATTCAGTTTAAACAATTGCTCGGACTCGATACGGTCCTGTTGGGATTCGGTTTACCCGACGAGAACGCCCACGCGCCGGATGAATTCATCAACCTCGAGAATTTCTTCGGCGGTATTCGCACGGCGGCCCATTTCTACAGCGAGCTTCCGAACTTCATGGAGAATGGAAGGAACAAATAATCCGGCTTCGATGATGTCTCTCCATGTCTCTCATCCACCATTTCGCCGGAGCACCAAATGAAGATTTATACGAAAACCGGTGATCGTGGAGAAACATCGCTGCATGGAGGCGAGCGCGTCCCGAAGGACACTCTTCGGATAGAGGCGTACGGCACCGTCGATGAGTTGAATTCCCTCCTCGGCGTATGCCGGTCGATGAACCAATCCGCCGATGTCGACACGATTCTAGAAGAGATTCAAAACGACCTCTTCACGCTCGGGGCCGATCTCGCCACGCCTGCCGGGACGGTGAGAAGAATACTGGAAGAGGATGCGGTTCGTCTTGAGAAGCACATTGACATGATCGAACCGCGCCTCCAGCCGCTTGCCGCCTTTATTCTCCCCGGCGGCAACCGGAGCGCTGCGCTTCTCCATTTCGCAAGAACCGTTTGCCGGCGGGCTGAACGATTGACCGTCCGGCTCACGAGAACGGAAAAACTGGGATCCGCTCCGACTGTCTACCTGAATCGACTCTCCGATCTTCTCTTTATGCTGGCACGATGGGTCAACAGCGTCAGCAACACACCTGAAACACCGTGGCGTGCACTGTAGGCGCACCTCGCCTCATCGTTCGATCAACAGAGATTCTTGAAACACGTTTGCCTTGAGTGCTCGTTGTGTGGGTTCGTGAGAGAAGGATGGAGGCAGGACGGAAAAAAAATGAGCGTGGAGCAGGTGTGGCATTCCAACTTGGGAGGCGAAGTCAGAAACCGTGGATCCCGCTCGCACGCTCACTACAAAGATACAAGTCCCAGATTAAAAAGTCAAGAAAATAATGCATTAAATTTTTGTTTGAATGAAATTCAGGGAAAGCCATTTTGACTTTCGCTCATTTTTTATCTATATTTGACCGCAAAATTTAGCGTGACCTTGTTTGCATCCTTGAGATTTCCGTAACCTCTTTGCCTCTCGAAAATATCTAACATGCTGACGGATTTTGGGCGAATTTTTGTCTTCTTCATCATGGGTGCGATTTTTGTTGCCGGCGGGCTCATCGTTGCATGGTTCGTGCGTCCCAAACGAGCCTATCCGGGCAAACTTACCTCTTATGAATGCGGCGAAGAGCCGGTCGGAAACTCCTGGGTCAAGTTCAATATCCGGTTCTACGTTGTCGCTCTCATCTTCTTGATTTTTGACGTCGAAATAGTATTTTTGTTCCCCTGGGCAGTGGTCTTTGAGAAACTCGGCGCGTACGCTTTCATCGAAATGCTCGTTTTTCTCGCAATTTTGATGGTTGGATATGCATATGTCTGGGTCAAGGGGGATCTCGATTGGGACAAACCGGAGCCGACCATTCCAATCGTCCGGAAGAGACGTGCACTGGTTGTTGAGCCGACGCACGAAAAAATCGCCACGTAGCACAACTCGCCAATCGCATGGGACTCCTCGACAAGCAATTCAACAATAGCAACGTCATCATTACCTCCCTCGATGGATTACTCAATTGGGCGCGCCTCTCATCGCTCTGGCAGATGCAATTCGGACTTGCCTGTTGTGCGATCGAGATGATGGCCGCTGCAGCATCGAATTATGATTTCGACCGCTTCGGCGTGATTCCCCGTGCAACACCACGCCAGTCCGATGTCATGATCGTCGCAGGAACGGTAACGCTGAAAATGGCAAGCAGGATAAAGCGGCTCTACGATCAGATGTCGGAACCGAGATACGTGATCTCGATGGGAAGCTGTTCCAATTGCGGCGGCCCGTATTGGGAACACGGGTATCATGTCCTGAAGGGAGTCGATCGCGTTATTCCCGTCGATGTCTACGTCCCCGGCTGTCCGCCGCGCCCTGAAGCGCTCATGGAGGGATTGATCAAGCTTCAGGAGAAGATCCGTTCCTCAAGTCTCGTGAAGAAATCTGCCTGAGATGACTCCCCAAGAGATTTCCGAAAAACTGAAAGCGAAATTCTCCGACGCCGTCGTCGAGACCAAGCTCGAAGGTGTGCTCGATCCATATCTGAAAATTCAGCCTGCAAGACTCCTGGAAGCGGCAGCATTTCTCTGCGATGAGGACGATCTCCAATTTGATTACTTGATGTGCCTCAGCGGCGTCGATTATTCGAAAGGAATCCTCGGCGTCGTCTATCATTGTTATTCGATGACGAAGGGGCACAAGATCACGATCAAGGTCGATGTCCCCGCGGAGAAACCGGATGTTCCGTCGGTTGCCTCCGTCTGGCCGACCGCCAATTGGCACGAACGCGAAGCGTATGATCTTTTCGGAATACGATTTGCAGGACATCCCGATCTGCGGCGGATCCTTCTCCCCGAGGATTGGGACGGATATCCGCTCCGGAAGGATTATAAGGTGCCTGAGTTCTATCAGGGAATGAAGGTACCGTACTGAACTTCAATGCCGCCATGTCCGAGATCCTGACACCACCGCTCAAGACGAGCACCGGCCGAACTCTTCGAACTGAGGAGATGGTCGTCAACATGGGACCGCAGCATCCGTCGACGCACGGGGTGCTGCGCCTTGAGCTTGTCGTTGATGGCGAAATCGTTGTCGATGTCATTCCTCATATCGGTTATCTCCATCGCTGCTTCGAAAAGCACTCCGAGGCGATGACGAACTACCAGCAGGTTATTCCGTATTGCGACCGGCTCGATTACCTCGCCTCGATGAACATGGACTGGGGCTATGCCCTCGCCGTCGAGAAGCTGCTTGCCATTCAGGTTCCGGAGCGCGTTGAATATATCCGCGTCATCATGGCCGAGCTCCAAAGGATCGCCTCGCACCTCATCGCGCTCGGCACCTACGGGCTTGATGTCGGCGCGTTCACTCCGTTCCTCTTCATGTTTCGCGACCGCGAGCGTATTCTCGATCTCTTCGAGATGACGTGCGGCGCGCGTTTGCTTTATAATTATATCTGGGTCGGCGGTGTGTCGCACGATCTTCCTCCCGGGTTCATCGATAAGGCGAGAGCTTTCTGCAAGTACTTTCGCCCGAATATCAAAGAGTGCAACGACCTTCTGACCTTCAACGAAATTTTCATCAAGCGCACCGCCAATGTGGGTGTTCTGCCGAGGGAAGTCGCTATTGCTTATGCCTGCTCCGGGCCCATGCTGCGCGGTTCCGGCGTAGATTTTGACCTGAGGAGAGATGATCCGTACGGTATCTACAACAAATTTCAGTGGAACGTCGTCACTGGAAAAGGTGAAGTGGGGACGGTTGGCGACTGTTGGGACAGGTACATGGTACGCGTCCGGGAAATGGAGCAGAGCCTGGACATCATCGAGCAGGCGCTCGATCAGATTCCGGACGGGGATGTGCAGTCGTCGATTCCAAAGAGAATTCGTCCGAATCCGGGCGATGTCTATGTCCGGACCGAGTCGCCGCGTGGTGAGATCGGTTTCTATATCATCAGCGACGGTTCACAGACTCCGTATCGCGTGAAGGCACGGTCGCCGGCGTTCGTGAACCTGAGCGTGTGCCCCGAGATCTGCCGCGGATCGATGATCGCCGATGTCGTTGCCATCGTTGGGAGCATCGACATCGTCCTCGGAGAAATTGACAGATAATTCTATGGAACAGATTTTCCGAACTCTCACTGAGAACGATTTCCTCATCTATTTTCTGATGTCGGTCATTCCCCTCCTCTGGGTGGTGCCCTACGCGCTGTTTGCCGTCTGGCTCGAGCGGAAGGTTTCCGCGCATATGCAGGATCGCCTCGGCCCGATGCGGGTCGGCGGTTGGCACGGATGGGCGCAGACGGTGGCGGATATTCTTAAGCTGATCCAGAAAGAGGACATTGTGCCGGCCGCGGCCGACAAGAAACTCCATTTTCTCGCCCCCTGGGTTGTGTTCATCGGCTCGTATGCGGCCTTCGCAACGATCCCGTTCAGCAGCGCCTATATCGGCAGCAACATCAGCATCGGGCTGTTCTATGTTATTGCCGTTTCTGCCATCGTGGTCGTAGGCATTCTCATGGCCGGATGGTCGTCGAACAACAAATGGTCGTTGTTCGGCGCGATGCGCGCTGCCGCACAGATCGTCAGCTATGAGATCCCCACGGCGCTGGCGCTCCTCGCGGTGGTCATGGTCGCCGGGACACTGAACCTCCAGGAGATCAACCAGCATCAGGCGGGATGGTTCTGGAACTGGTACCTCTTCAGAAAATTTCCTTTTGTCTTTATCGCGTTCATCATCTATTTCGTCGCCTCCCTTGCGGAGACGAACCGAACGCCGTTCGATATTCCGGAAGCGGAATCCGAGCTTGTGGCGGGGTACCACACGGAGTACAGCGGGATGAAATTCGCGCTCTTCTTTCTTGCGGAGTATGCGAACATGTTCGCGGTTTCCGCGATCGGGTCGACATTGTTCCTCGGCGGCTGGAACAGCCCGTTCGGCGATCTCCTCGGCGGCCCGGTGTGGGGAGCGTTCTGGTTTCTCTCGAAAGGGATGTTCTTCGTGTTCGTTCAGATGTGGCTGCGATGGACACTTCCGCGGCTGAGGGTAGACCAGCTCATGTACGTTTCGTGGAAAGTGCTGACGCCGTGGGCGTTCGCCTGTATCCTCGGTGTTGGATTCTGGATGATGATGTAAAGTCCGGCTATGAAGAAATACTTCAACGACATATTTCGCTCCGTCTGGTCAGTGTTGATCGGGATGAAGATCACGTTCAGGCATCTCTTCACGCCTGCAGTGACGGTCCAATATCCCGACGTCCGGCTGAAACTTCCGGAGCGCGCCCGCAATCGTCTCTATGTGAATATGGACGATTGTATCGGCTGCTTCCAGTGCGACATGGCGTGCCCGGTTGATTGCATCATGATCGAGACCGTCAAGGCCCTGCCGACCGATGATCTCGGCATGACGTCGACCGGCCAGAAGAAACGGCTGTGGGTCACACAGTTCGATATCGATATTGCAAAATGCTGCTACTGCGGCCTCTGTGTCTATCCCTGTCCGACGGAGTGCATCAAGATGACGGATGTCTATGAATTCTCGGAATTCAACAGATCGAATCTCATCTATAATTATGCGACCGTCACAACGGCGGAAGTCGTCGACATCAAGGCCAAAGCGGCCGTGTACGAAAAGGAACAGGCAGCGAAAAAAGCAGCCGCAGCCGCAGAAGCGGCGAAAGCGAAGGCCGCAATTCCTGCGCCGGCGACTGCACCAGCCCAGCCACCACGGCCAACTCCGCCTCCTTCAGCGCCGCCCCCGGAAAATAAATCGTAATTGACGACATGAACCTCTACGATATCATTTTCTATTTCTTCGCTCTTATCGCGCTGGTCTCCGGCGGGATCGTTGTCTTCTCGAAAAATATCATCTATTCCGCGTTCTCCCTGCTCTTTACGTTCTTCGGGGTGGCGGGCATCTACGTCCTGCTCAATGCGGACTTTATCGCTGTGGCTCAGATTCTCATTTACGTCGGCGGGATCCTTGTTCTGCTGCTGTTCGGTGTGATGTTGACGAGCGAGGTGGTCAATGTCGAAATGAAAACCGGCACGCTTCAGACCGTCCCGGCGTCGATCATCGTGGCGATGATGGCCGGCGCGCTCTGCGGGATTTTTTACATCACCGACTGGAAGATCGTTCACGGGGTGCCGGCGCCGGCATCGACGGTGAGCTCGCTCGGCGAGATGTTCATGACGACCTATCTCCTTCCGTTCGAGATTGCGTCGGTCGTTCTGCTCGTCGCGCTTATCGGCGCCGCACTCATCGCACGGAAAGGGAATATTGTCCGCCGCGCGCAATAAATTGTTTCTTTTGCCGTAGGTTTTTTCATTTTTAATTTTTAATTGTTCATGCAGGTTGGTCTTACACACTATCTTATTCTCAGCGCTCTACTCTTCTCGCTCGGCATCTATGGCGTCGTGACGAGGCGTAACGCGATTCTCGTGCTCATGGGGATCGAGCTGATCCTGAACGCGGCAAACATCAACTTCATCGCCTTTTCAAAATTCGGCGGCATGAAGCTTGACGGCCAGGCGTTTGCCGTCTTTGTTATCATCCTCGCGGCGGCAGAAGCGGCGATTGCACTAGCGATCGTCCTCAATATCTATCATCGCTTCCACACCGTCAATGTGGATGAAGTGAGTAAATTAAAGGAATAACGACTTGGCACCCGACACGCTCGTTCAACTCGCTCTCACCGTCCTTTTTCTGCCGCTCATCGGTTTCGCCGTGCTCATCTTCTTCGGCAAGAGGCTGCCGCGGCAGGGGGACTGGTTTGAAACGGCGCTGTTGTTCGCGGCCCTGGCGCTTTCCATCGTCATTTGCTATGCGAAGATCACATCGATACCGGGGACGATCAATTACACGTTTCACTGGGTCGATTTCGGCAATGTTCCGCTGATCGGATCCCTCCAGATCGATCTCGGCATCGGGATCGACAATCTTTCGGTGATCATGCTGGTGGTCGTCTGCATCGTGAGCTCGCTCGTCCATCTCTTCTCCATTGCGTATATGCACGGGGATGTCCGCTACTCACGGTACTTCGCTTATCTCGGCATCTTCACTTTTTCGATGTTCGTCATCGTTCTCACGAACAACTTCTTTACGATGTACGTCGGATGGGAATTGGTAGGACTGAGTTCCTATCTTCTCATCGGCCACTGGTACGAAAAGAAATCGGCGTCCGATGCGGCGAAGAAAGCGTTCGTCGTCAATCGTATCGGCGATATCGGCATGTTCACCGGAATCATGATCCTTTATTATACGTTCAGGACGTTCGGCTTCAATGAGATTTTCGAAGCGATGAAAGCGGGTCACATCCCGATGGGGAGCGAAACGTGGCTCACCGCTGCAGGCATTCTCATCTTCTGCGGTGCGATCGGCAAATCGGCGCAGTTCCCTCTGCACGTGTGGCTCCCCGACGCGATGGAAGGCCCCACTCCTGTCAGCGCGCTGATCCACGCCGCCACCATGGTTGCCGCAGGCGTCTATCTCGTCGCGCGGACGTTCCCGATGATGACGGCCGACGCGTTGACGGTCATTGCCTACATCGGAGCGATCACGGCGTTCATCTCGGCCACCATCGCCATCGCGCAAAACGACATCAAAAAGGTTCTTGCGTATTCAACGATCTCACAGCTTGGCTACATGGTCATGGGGCTCGGCGTCGGCGCCTTCACGGCGGGATACTTTCATCTTGTCACCCACGCCATGTTCAAAGCCGGTCTCTTCCTCGGCTCCGGTTCCGTCATTCACGCCATGCATCACGCGCTCCATCATGCGGACGACCACCATACCGATCCGCAGGACATCCGGAACATGGGCGGCCTCAGGAAGAAGATGCCGATCACCTTCGTCACGTTCCTCATCTACACGCTCGCTATCAGCGGCGTCCCGCTGACGTCAGGATTTCTGAGCAAGGATGAGATTCTCGCAGGGACGCTGGCGTATGGGAGTCTCACCGGTCACTATCTCATTCCGATCGTCGGTTTCCTCGTGGCAGGCCTGACCGCTTTCTATATGTTCCGGGTTGTCATCCTCACGTTCCTCGGCGAGCACAAGGATCATCACCGCCTCGAGGCGGTCCATGAGTCGCCCGCGCCGATGACGATCCCGCTGATAACATTTGCGGTGCTCAGTTTCTTTTTCTTCTATTCGTTTAATCCCGTCGGCGCTGCCTCGGGTTGGTTCTTTCAAGCCGTCGAGCGCCCCGAATCCGTCGTACCGGCCGGTGTCCAGGCCGTGGGGATCGAGAAATTCGAAGAGGCGCTCCGTGAGGCTCACGTTCCGGCCATGGCCCTTTCGCTTGCGGTGGCGGGCATCGGCATACTCGTGGCATTCACCACATATCAGTGGAAAAAGATCAATGCCGACGCCTGGGCAGAGCGATTCGGCGGTCTCTATAGGTTCCTCCTGAACAAATGGTATTTTGATGAGCTGTACGACACCGTTGCGGTGGGAGGGACTCTGGCGTTCACCCGGCTGCTGCGGTGGTTCGATAATACCGTCGTCGACGGGCTCGTCAACGGCACGGCAAGCTGGACGCGCGCCATCGTGTTCGGTTACAACAATCATTGGAAAGAGAAGCCGTTCAATTCAAGAGTCTTTTTGCTGGCCGGACTCTTCGTCGCGGGCATTGTCTCGGCATCGTCGTACCGGTGGCTGCTTCCGCCGGATCATACTTTCATGTCGATCGCCGGTTCCGGAATCGGCGCTTTCTGCGCGGGCATCCTTTCGTTCTTTTTCTTCTGGGGCGGGGCCGGCGGGTTTGATAAGTATGTCGTCGACGGACTTGTCAACGGTGTCGCGTATGCTTCAGGATTTTTCGGAATAGTGCTTCGTAAGTTTCAGACCGGCCGGGTGCAAACATATATCGTGTTTGTCCTCATCGGAATGATGATATTGTTTTTCATGTTTCGATAGCTTCAGCCGCCCGTTCGTCGTCGATGGCGTCGGGACGCCGTGATCAACCAGGGCGGAAGAGTACCTCAACATTTGAACATCGTCATAGGATAAATCGCAAATGCAATTTCTTGGAATCGGAATACTCTCCTGGATAACATTCCTTCCGGTGATCGGAATGATTATCGTTCTTCTCCTCTCGAAGGAGAACAAAGATGCCATACGGTGGACGTCCGTCGTCTTCACGGCGCTCCAGCTGGTGCTCGCTGCCGTCATCTACATAAAGTTCAACCGAAGCATGGCGGGCGTGAACACGGAAGCAGGGTTTCAGTTCAATGAGAAATTCACCTGGATCGACGTCAAGTCGGTGGCATGGTTCGGGCGAATCCATATCGACTATTTTATGGGGATCGACGGTCTGAGCGTTCTCATGGTGATCCTGACGGCCCTCATTTCGTTCGTGGCTGTCTTTGCGTCGTGGGGCATTGAAAAATCGCTCAAAGGCTATTTCGCTCTGCTGCTGCTCCTTGATACCGGCATGATGGGCGTGTTCACGTCGCTCGATTTCTTTCTCTTCTATATCTTCTGGGAACTCATGCTGCTGCCGATGTATTTCCTCATCGGCGTCTGGGGAGGACCGAGGCGCGAGTACGCTGCGATCAAATTCTTCCTTTACACGCTCCTCGGAAGTGTGCTGATCCTTCTCGCCGTTCTGGCGTTGTACTTCAGCGTCTCCGTCGTCGATCCGGCAACGGGGGAAAAAGTGCATACCTTCAACATGCTGGCGATGATGAATCCCTCAAATTTTGATGCGGGCGGCATCCTCGGCGGTTTCCATACGTATTGGAGGTATGTTGCCTTCATCGGACTTTTCATCGGATTCGCGATCAAAGTGCCGCTCTTTCCATTCCACACATGGCTTCCCGATGCGCACGTCGAAGCGCCTACCGCGATCAGTGTCATCCTTGCCGGCGTCCTCCTGAAAATGGGGACGTATGGCATGATGAGGATCAGCTTCCCGATGTTCCCGGACGCGGCAATCTACTTCCAGATTCCGATCGCGATCCTCGCGTTCATCAATATCGTCTATGGAGCGCTCGTCGCGATGGCGCAGGACGATTTCAAAAAGCTCATCGCGTATTCGAGCATCAGCCACATGGGGATCGTCGTCCTTGGGATGGCGGCGTTGAATACTCAGGGGATGACCGGCGCGATCATGCAGATGTTCAATCACGGCACGATCACGGCAATGCTCTTCCTTATTGTCGGCGTCATCTATGACCGTGCCCACACGCGCGGGCTCAACGAGTTCGGCGGTCTCATGAATCAGATGCCGAAATACTCCGGCGTCATGACGATCGCTTTTTTTGCGGCGCTTGGACTTCCCGGATTGAGCGGATTTGTCAGCGAGACGTTCGCGTTCCTCGGCGGGTTCCAATCGACGGTCATTCGCAACATCACCATCGCTTCAACCATCGGGATCGTTCTGACTGCCGCATATATGCTCTGGACATTGCAGCGCCTGTTCCTGGGGACCCTTCCCGAGAAATGGAAATCGCTTCCGGACATCAACGGAAGGGAGCTTTTCACGCTCGTTCCCCTCGCCGTCATCGTCATTTTCCTTGGGATCTATCCTGCGCCGATGATCGACCTGATGACCTCCGCCGTGAACACGCTGGTCGATGTGCTCAACAAGAGTGCCGGAATGGCGCTCATCGGTCAATAACGAGGGAGAGTGATAATGCCGCCATCATCGGTTCCGGAATATATTCTCACCAGCGTACGAAGCTTCGGCCCCGAAACGCTGCTGGCCGGCGCGTTTTGCGCCGCCATCATCGTTGATGTCATCGCACGAAAGAGCCGGACGGCCTCCGCATGGGTAGCCCTCGCCGGTCTCATCGGCACCGCGCTGCTCCTTTCGCGTCAGGCGGCAGGATCAAGCTCCATTTTCTCGAACATGTATGCGATCGATCCGTTCGCGGTATTTTTCAAAATGCTGATCCTCGGCGCCAGCACACTCGTCGTGATCTTTTCACTGCAGTCAAAAGAGCTGATGCTCGGTGCTTATCCGACCGGAGAATATTATTCTCTCCTCATCGCGATGACGCTCGGCATGATGCTGATGACCGGGTCGACAAGTTTGCTGATGATGTATCTCTCGCTTGAGCTGACAAGCATGAGCTCATATATCCTCGCCGGCTATACGAAGGACGCGGAGGATTCAAGTGAAGCGTCATTGAAGTACGTCATCTACGGCGCGTTCTCATCAGGCATGATGCTTTATGGCATCTCGATTCTATACGGATTGACGGGCGCCGTCGACATCTATGGCATCAATAGGGCACTGTCGGCCGGGGACGTGAACCCGGTTGCGCTGATCATGGCCGGGATTCTCACCATCGTCGGCTTCGGCTACAAGATCTCGGCCGTTCCGTTCCACTTCTGGACGCCGGATGTCTATGAAGGCGCCCCGATCACGATCACCGCATTTCTCTCCGTTGCCTCGAAGGCGGCAGGGTTCGCCATGATGATACGCTTCTTCAAAATCTCGTTTCTCGATCCGACGATCGGTAATCTCTCCCTTGGGTCATGGGCGTCGTTTCCGGGCTTCGAATGGAACCAGGTGCTCGCCGTGCTCTCCGTCCTGACGATGACACTCGGCAACGTTATCGCGATCTGGCAGAATAATCTCAAACGTCTTCTTGCGTATTCAAGCATTGCCCATGCCGGTTACATGCTGCTCGGTGTTGTTGTCCTGAGCAATCAGGGCATCGCGGCGGTCATGATCTACTTTGTCGTCTATCTCCTGATGAACCTTGGAGCCTTTTATACTGTGATGATTGTGGCAGACAAGATCGGCAGCGAAGATATCGATGCCTACAAAGGGCTCGGGTATCGATCGCCTCTGATCGGTGTGGCGCTGACGGTTTTTCTTCTTTCGCTGACCGGTATCCCGCCGACAGCGGGATTCGTCGGCAAACTCTATGTGTTCGCCGCGCTCATAAATGCGAAATGGTTTTGGCTTGCGATCGTCGGAGCGCTCAACAGCGTCGTGTCGCTCTACTATTATGTGAGAGTGTTGCGAAATATGTTCCTGCGGCAGCCGGAGGACTCTTCGGAACCGATCAGATTCTCGCCATTTCAGATTGTTTTGCTCCTTGTTCTCCTCGTGCCGACGCTTGTGCTCGGCGTCTATTTTTCACCTCTCGTGGAGTACGCCCAGGCTTCGGTGTCGATGTTCGGTGTTCATTGAGCCGGGCGACCGCAATGATATCATGGCATCCCTCGATGATGCTTTTTTTGGAATTGAAGTTCCCCAAAATTTTTTGTAGCTTTTCAGCTAAGGATTACCTTCATGCCAAAGAAAGCTCAACGGACTGAGCGCGGCAGCGCGAGGGATATCAATATCCTGGTTGTCGAGGATGAACGTCATCTGGCGGAATCGGTCGCCCGCCGTTTGCAGGAGGACGGTTATGGGGTCGATATCACACACGACGGTGTCGAGGGCCTGCGGCTTGGATTGACCAAAAAATACCAGCTGATCGTCCTTGACCTTCTGCTCCCGCAGAAGGACGGGCTGCAGGTGCTTCGCGAGCTGCGCCGGAACAAAGTCAGCAGCATGGTGCTTATCCTGACGGCAAAGAGCACGATCGAAGACCGCGTCGAGGGTTTGCACGCAGGGGCGGATGATTACCTTTCCAAGCCATTCGCTTTCGCGGAGCTCGTGGCACGCGTCCAGTCTCTCCTCCGCCGTCACGGTGTCGGGCCTACGACGGTTCTCCGCGTCGCCGATCTTGAGCTCGACATCGAGACACGCGTGGTGAGGCGCGCGAGCCGCAATATCCATCTCACCGCGAAAGAATATGCTCTCCTGGAACTTCTCATGAGGAACAAGAGTCGAACACTGACACGCAGGGAAATTGCCGAGCAGGTCTGGGGATACACGTTCGACACGGGGACGAACGTTGTCGATGTCTATATCAATTATTTGCGAAAGGCGATCGACGAAGGCTTTCCCATGCGCCTTATTCACACCGTCAGGGGGGTCGGATTCGTGCTGAGAGAAGAATAGATGTTCCGGTCAATTCGGTTCCGGATTGCGCTCTGGTACTCCCTCCTTGTCGCCCTCACGTTCATCGTGATCTCCTGGACGATCTATGAGTATCTCAAACGTACCCTGGCTGTCACCCTGGACCAGTCCATCGTCGGGGAAGCGGAATGGGTGGCGGCAAGATACGATCGGGGAATAAGCCGCAATGAATCTGATTCGCTCACCCGGGAGGATATGTTCGAACATGCCGCATTCTTTCCCATCAAGGAATATGTCGAGGTATGGGACGCGGGCGGCAGTTTGTATTATCATTCCGTCAATCTTGCGCAGGACACCCTTGTTGAATATGCGACGCTCACTTCCGCCGATGCACGCTCGCCGGAAACCGTCACACGTTTCCGCAATCACGACATTCGGCTCCTCATGAGAAAATCGGCGACGTCCACCGTCATCATGGCGATGCCGACGGAAAGCATCACACAGCCGGTGGTGCAGCTGCTGAGAATCCTCGGATGGCTCGGGCCCGCCGTCATCCTCGCCGCCATTTTCACAGGCCTGGCGCTCGCCAAGAAATCGTTCTCAAAAATCAACCAGGTCATCGAAATCGCTCAGAGCATTACGGTCGACCGGTTGCACGATCGTATCCCCGAGCAGGAAACGCAGGACGAGATCGGGAAGATCATTTCGACGTTCAACGAGATGATCTCACGTCTTGATGTCTCCTTCCGGCAGATGAAACAGTTCTCCGCCGACGCATCGCACGAGCTTCGCACGCCGCTCAGCGTCATGCGCACGCAGCTCGAGGATGCTCTCCTGAGCAAGGCCAGCATCTCGGAGATCAAAACGATCGCCGCGAATTGCCTTGACGAGACGCTGCGGATGTCGTCCATCATCGATAACCTCCTCCTGCTGGCACGGGCGGACGCAGATCGGGAGAGCGTCGAGCGCGTGCCGGTCCGGCTCGATGCGCTTGTTCGGACGATGTACGATGAAAGTGTCATGATCGCGTCACAAAGGTCGATCAAGGTTTCTCTCGTCACCGTCGAGAATGCCACGATCATGGGGGATGTCGTCCGGCTGCGGCAAATGTTCCTGAACCTTATCGATAATGCCGTTAAGTACAATCATGACCGGGGCGCCATCGAGATAAGTCTCACAAAGCGAAATGGCACGGCGAATATCATTATCGCCGACACAGGAATCGGCATCCCGGAATCTGAGGTCCCGCGGATCTTCGACCGGTTTTACCGCGTTGACCGCGCCCGCTCCCGTGAGATGGGCGGATCAGGATTGGGACTTTCCATCGTCCACTGGATCGTGAGTGCGCATGGCGGGAGCATCACGGTTAAAAGCATCCTGAACAAGGGGAGTGAGTTCTCGGTCTCGTTCCCGCTCGCCGGCTAGGAGCGACGGCGCGCGGTTCGATCGAGGAGACGCTGGTGGATCAGGTAGGCGCCGTCGAGGACCAGCGTCGGCAACACGACATGAGCAAAACTTGATTTGGATGCAAGGAGGGAAGCAAACCCTCCTGTCAGGACAACTTTCGCGTTCTTCCCCGCGATGCTCTTGAATCGACTCACCATTCCTCCTATGCCGTCGAGCGACGAGTAAAGAATACCTGACTGCATGGCTGCGACAGTATTTCTTGCGATGACCTGCCGCGGGAATTGCAGTCGTACCTTTGGAAGCCTGGCCGTTCGCTGCGCGAGCGCTTCCGCCGCCGTTCGAATGCCCGGAGCAATCGCGCCCCCGATAAATTCGCCCTTTGCCGTGACAACGTCGAATGTCGTTGCAGTCCCACAGTCGACAATGATCACGGGTCCGCCGTAATGCTGAAACGCGGCGACAGCACTGCAGATTCTGTCCGGCCCCAATGCCAGCGGGTCGTCGTAGCGAATTTTGACCCCGACGTCCATCGATCCGTCGATGACCACCGGTGTTATCCCGAGCCTTGATTTCAGCACTCTGGAAAAAACGTTCGTCAGCCGCGGCACAACGGAAGAGATTGCCGAGCCCTCGATCGCTCCGGGTGCGACGCGAGACGCACGGAGAAATTTGTCGATGTGAGGCCAGAGGTCATTGCCCGCTGGCACACTCGAATTCGGAAGGCGCAGGTCGACACTGCGCTTCCGCCGGGGATAGAGGGCGATGACCGAGTCAGTGTTTCCGATGTCGATAATGACGATCATGTCGCGAGGTTTCATGGAACGATGGTAACGTCTCCGGCAACGACTTTTCTCTCGCCGTGTGTCGTTTCGAGAATGAGACCGCCGTCATCGGCAAGCGCTTTGGGTATCCCTGTGATGAGTTCTCCCTGCTGGTCAACGATAACTTCCTTCCCGATCATTGTCGTCCAATCGAGCCATGTGTCGATGAGTTGCTGATATTTCATTTGCCGGATAAGATCGTACCGCATTTCCAGTCGGAGAAGTATTTCTGCCAGGACGATGTAACGGTCGAATGTTCTCCCGGCACAACAGGCCAATGATGTCGGCGGCTTTCCGATGGCGGGAAGAAATTCCGTTTGATTGACATTCAAGCCGATGCCAACAACGGCAGCGTCCAATATCCCGCGAGTGAACGTGACCTCCGAGAGAATGCCGCAGATCTTCTTCCCGTCGACGAGCACATCGTTCGGCCACTTGCATGTCGGCTTGACCGGTGCGAATTTATCGAGCGCTTCCGCGACGGCCAGTCCGGCGTAGAGCGACAAGAGCCCGATAAATTTCGGTGATATCGCCGGGCGGATGACGATACTGAATGTGAGATTGCTCCCGGGCGCCGAATGCCATCGTCGTCCATGCCTGCCTCGGCCGGTCAACTGTTCTTCTGCGATCACCAGCGTTCCCTCCGGTGCACCGTCAGCGGCGATGGTTTTTGCGAAGCTGTTCGTCGAGTCGAGAGTATCGAACGCATGAATCTCTCGCCCAAAGAATTTGGTGCGGATGTGCCGTTCTATTTCTTCCCTTGTCATAATCTGTAATGGTCGTGCGAAGAATGCCGATGATCGCAGTTGCTCATGTTACCCATTTCAACTGAACTGCCACTCCTTGCAAATAGCGTGTCAGGAAAGCCGTTCCTGCTGTCAGGGTGGCAGGCATTTTTGTCGGGATGAAATGAAGGGGAGTTAGATCCCCCGTATTTACCGAGGCAAATTGTCGAAAAAGACCATATGGGACATCCACGAGATTTGGCATAACCCTTGTAAAATAAGAAACGGGTAACTTTAATCAAATATTTTCATGGATCCGTCGGACGATGAATTCCGGCGGGTGATTTTAAGGAGAATGAAAAATGTCAGGAAAGATTATTGGAATTGATTTGGGGACGACGAACTCTGTGGTTGCCGTGATGGAAGGAAATGATCCAGTTGTTATTGCCAACGCTGAAGGATCACGGACGACGCCATCGATTGTCGGCTTCACCAAGGGTGGCGAAAGATTGGTTGGCCAATCCGCCAAGCGGCAGGCAGTGACCAATTCGCAGAACACGATCTTTTCCATCAAACGTTTCATGGGGAGATTCCACGACGAAGTCTCCGAGGAGATGCGGCTTGTGCCGTACCAGGTGGTGCGGGGTGAGAACAACACGGCGCGCGTTCAGATCGGCGATCGCATCTATTCGCCGCCGGAGATCAGCGCCATGATCCTGCAGAAAATGAAGCAAACCGCCGAAGACTATCTTGGGACGAAGATCACCGAGGCGGTGATCACGGTGCCGGCATACTTCAATGATGCGCAGCGTCAGGCGACGAAGGAGGCCGGCGAGATTGCGGGGTTGAACGTCCGCCGGATCATCAACGAGCCTACAGCGGCGGCCCTCGCATACGGATTTGACAAGAAACATAAGGACATGAAAGTTGCCGTCTTCGATCTCGGAGGCGGAACATTCGATATATCGATCCTCGAGCTCGGCGAGGGTGTCTTTGAAGTGAAGTCAACGAACGGAGACACGCATCTCGGCGGCGATAATTTTGATCAGCGGCTCCTCGAGTATATAGCCGATGAATTCAAGAAACAGGAAGGCGTCGATCTTCGCAAGGATCCGATGGCGCTTCAGCGGTTGCGCGAAGCCGCGGAGAAAGCGAAGATGGAGCTTTCGCAATTGCTCCAGACGGAGGTCAATCTTCCGTTCATCACCGCGACGGCCGACGGCCCGAGGCATCTCAATCTCACGATCACGCGCGCAAAGTTCGAGCAGTTGGTTGCCGATCTCATTCAGCGCTGCCTGCCGCCGGTCGAGAAGGCGCTGCGGGATGCCGGACTTCAGCCCGCCCAGATCGATGAGGTCATTCTCGTCGGCGGCATGACGCGCGTTCCCCGCGTGCAGCAGCTGGTGAAGGAGATCTTCGGCAAGGAAGGGCATAAGGGGGTCAACCCGGATGAGGTTGTGGCCGTCGGTGCAGCGATCCAGGGTGGAGTGCTCTCCGGCGACGTCACGGATATTCTCCTCCTCGATGTCACGCCGTTGACTCTCGGCATCGAGACGCTCGGAGGCGTGATGACGCCGATGATCCAATCGAACACGACGATCCCGACGAAGAAGAGCGAAATATTTTCAACCGCTTCCGACAATCAGCCATCGGTGGAAATTCACATTCTCCAGGGTGAACGGCCGATGGCGATCGACAACCGGACGCTCGGGAGGTTCCATCTCGACGGTATTCCGCCCGCGCCCCGGGGTGTGCCCCAGGTCGAAGTGATCTTCGACATCGATGCCAACGGGATGCTCCACGTGTCGGCGAAGGACAAGGCAACGAACAAGGAACAGAGCATTCGCATCACGTCGTCGAGCGGGTTGAGCAAGGAAGAGGTCGACAAGATGAAACACGAGGCCCAGGCGCATTCCGCGGAAGACAAGAAGCGGAGGGGAGAGGTCGATACGAAGAATCAGGCCGATACGCTGGTGTTCCAAACAAGGAAACAGATGAAGGAGTTCGGCGACAAGATGCCGCCAAACCTGAAAACGAAGGTCGAGTCGGCAGCGGATGGCCTTGACGCGGCCGTGAAAAGCGGCAACAGCGCCGATATCAAATCGAAAATGGAAGCGCTCAACGCAGCCTGGAATGAAGCGTCGGCGGCTATGTACCAGTCGGCAACGGCCGGACAGCCGGCGGGCCAGGAGGCCGGAGCGCATCCTCCGCCCGACGGACAGGCCGGACCTGCGTCCTCTGACGGCGGAAAGAAAGTCGAAGATGCATCGTTTGAGGTCGTGGACGACAAGGACAAGTAATCTGTGGTGCCGAACACCGTTCGGCTGAAAAACCTTTGAGCCGCCCCGACATCGGTATTTATGAACTTTCAAAAATTCACAATCAAATCACAGGAAGCGATCCAGAACGCCCGGGACATTGCTTCCAATGATCATAATCAGGCGATAGAACCGGAGCATTTGCTCGCGGCCCTTGCGCAGGATGCGGGCGGCATTGTGCCTCCGATTCTGCAAAAGGTGGGCGCCAATCTCGATCACATCAGGACCAAGATCAACGAAGCGCTTGAGAAGCTTCCGAAAGTCTCCGGCGCGGGCGTCGGCACTCCGTTCATCGGAGGGCTGCTGACGCAATTGCTTGACGCCGCGCTGAAGGAGGCCGGCTCATTGAGAGACGATTATGTGAGCACGGAGCATTTTCTCCTGGCGCTTGCAGACGTGCCGAAGTCGAACGCGGGAAGAATTCTTGCCGATCAGGGAGTGACGAGAGATAAGATCTTGACGGCGCTCAAAGACATCCGGGGCAAGCAGCGCGTTACGGATCAGACGCCTGAAGAGAAATACCAGGCGCTGCAGAAATTCGGCCGCGATCTCAACGAGCTGGCAAGAAAAGGCAAGCTCGATCCGGTCATCGGTCGCGACGAGGAGATCCGCCGCGTTCTTCAGGTGCTCTCGCGGCGGACGAAGAACAACCCCGTGATGATCGGGGAACCGGGCGTCGGCAAGACGGCGATCGCGGAAGGCATCGCGCATCGTATCGTCCAGGGTGATGTGCCGGAGAACCTGAAATCGAAGCGCATCATCGCGCTCGATATGGGCTCGCTCGTGGCCGGGACGAGCTTCCGGGGACAGTTTGAAGAGCGGCTGAAGGGAGTGCTCAGGGAAGTAACGGATTCCGAAGGCGAGATCATTCTCTTCATCGACGAACTCCATACCCTCGTCGGCGCCGGCGCGGCGGAAGGCGCCGTCGATGCGGCCAACATGCTGAAACCCGCCCTGGCAAAGGGCGAGCTGAGAGCTATCGGAGCAACGACGATCGACGAGTATCGGAAGCACATCGAGAAGGATCCGGCGCTGGAGCGAAGATTTCAGCCGGTGCTCATCAATGAGCCGTCGATCGAGGACACCATTTCCATTCTTCGCGGGCTCAAGGAGCGGTATGAGGTGCACCACGGCGTCCGCATCACCGATGGTGCGATCGTTGCAGCAGCCCAGCTCAGCCACCGCTACATCAGCGATCGATTTCTGCCCGACAAGGCGATAGATCTCGTCGATGAAGCGGCTTCGAAGCTCCGGATCGAAATCGATTCGATGCCCGAGGAGCTCGACGATGTCGAACGTCGGATCAAACAACTCGAGATCGAGCGCGAGGCGGTGAAGCGCGAACGTGACGATGCTTCGCAGGAGCGTCTCGAGATCATTGGCCGCGAACTTTCCGATCTGAGCCAGCATCGCTCCGAGCTCCGCGCCCACTGGCAGAATGAAAAATCCCTTATCCAATCGATCCGGAAGATGAAGGGAGATATCGAAGCGGCAAAGCAACAGTCCGAAAAACTGGAGCGTGAAGGCGATCTGGCGAGAGTGGCGGAGCTACGCTACGGCGTCATCACCGCGCTGACGAAACAGCTGAACGAAGCGACGGAGAAGCTCGCCGTCGTCCAGCACGACAAGAAAATGCTGAAGGAAGAGGTGGATGCCGAGGACATCGCGGACATCGTGTCACGATGGACAGGCATCCCGGTGACGCGCATGCTCGAGAGCGAGCGGATAAAACTGCTTCATCTCGAAGACCGGCTGCATCAGCGCATCATCGATCAGGCCGAGGCTGTGCATGCCATCAGCGACGCAATTCGGCGCAGCAGGGCCGGACTACAGGATGAACGGCGCCCAATCGGATCGTTTATCTTTCTCGGAACAACCGGCGTCGGAAAAACCGAGCTCGCCCGTGCACTGGCGGAATTCCTCTTCAACGATGAAAACGCCCTTGTGCGGATCGATATGAGTGAGTACATGGAAAAATTCTCCGTCTCACGACTCATTGGGGCGCCTCCCGGGTATATCGGATATGAGGAAGGCGGCCAGCTCACCGAGGCGGTTCGAAGGAAGCCTTATTCCGTCGTTCTTCTCGACGAAATCGAGAAGGCCCATCCCGAGGTCTTCAACCTCCTCCTGCAATTGCTTGATGAAGGGCGTCTGACCGACAGTAAGGGGCGGACGGTGAATTTCAAAAATACAATCATCATCATGACGTCCAATCTCGGTTCACAGTTCATCCAGGAAAAACTGGCCGCAGCACAGGGGACGAACGGCATCATGGAACGGCTCTACGAAGAATTACGGGTGGAGCTTTTTGAAATGCTCCGTCAATCGATCCGGCCCGAGTTTTTCAACCGGATCGACGAGATCATTCTCTTCAAACTTCTGTCGCGGAACGATCTCCGTCAGATCGTGGACCTGCAGCTTAACCACGTCGTTGGGATGCTTGCGGAGAAAGAGATCAAGATGGTCATCACGGATGAAGCTAAGGAGTGGCTCGCGCAGCTCGGTTACGACCCGACGCTCGGCGCGCGCCCCTTGAAACGCGTTATCCAGAAGCAGATTGTCAACAAGCTTTCGGAGCATCTTCTGGCCGGCGAATTTGTCGCCGGAGACACCGTCGAGATCCGACTGGATCGACGCGGTCTCATCGAATTTGCCAAAGCAAAGCCCGCTGAAATACACGCGTAGGGCAGGATTTTATCCTGACCTACGCGTACAGATATTGTAAATCCTTCCCATTTTTTGTAACTTTCACATTATTCTTTTTCGTAAAGGACCTTCGTTGATATGATCTCGTTGATTGTTCATGGCGGTGCCTGGGATATTCCGGAGAAAGCGCTCGACGCGCATCGCGACGGGTGCTCGCAGGCGCTCTCAGTCGGCTGGTCACTGCTGCAATCCGGTGCAAGCGCTGTCGAAGCTGTTGAGAAAGTTGTTCAGTGCCTTGAGGATCACGGTGCGTTCGATGCGGGGGGCGGATCTCACCTGAACGAGGTCGGTGAGATCGAGCTTGATGCAAGCATGATGCACGGCAAATTGCTCCGATGCGGTGCGGTGGCTGCCGTGCAGCGGATCAAGAATCCGATTTCCCTTGCCCGGAGGGTCATGGAGGAGAGTGAGCACATCCTTCTCGTCGGCTCGGGAGCCGAACGATTTGCCGCGGATCACGGGATCGAGCTCTGCGACGCCGGAGATCTTATTTCGGACCGTGAAAAGAAGTATTGGGAGGAACGGAAGCATGCAAAGCATTCGGGCAAGCATGCGTTCCGCAAAGCGGCCAGCGACACGGTCGGCGCGGTCGCCATGGATAAGCACGGCGATATCTGCGTTGGGACTTCGACCGGAGGAACATTCAAGAAACATCCGGGGCGCGTGGGCGACTCGCCGCTCATCGGGTGCGGGTCGTACGCCGATAATGCCGTCGGCGGCGTCTCAACGACGGGGTGGGGCGAAGCGATGATCAAAGTGGTGATGGCGAAAACCGTTATCGATATTCTTGAATTGAACGGCGGCGATCCCCAGGCAGCCGCAGAAAGCGGTATCGAGATCCTTCGGCGGAAAGTCGACGGAAACGGAGGCGTGATCGTTCTGAATCGGTTCGGCAAACCCGGCGTTGCCTTCAACACCCCCAAAATGGCGCGAGCCTACATGAATATCGAGATGCGCGATCCCTTCGTGGGAGTATGAATCCCGCGTCCTTGATCGGCCACGCCATCGAACTGTTGAAGCTCATCGATGGATCGAATCAACCGGCCGACAAGGTTGTCTCCGGTTTTTTCCACGAACGAAGATACCTCGGTTCAAAGGACAGACGATGGATCTCCGAAACCCTCTTCGGTATGATCCGCCACCGCCGGTACATCGAAGCGCTCCTCGAACAATATCTCATCGAATACCCGGCCCACCAGGATCTGAACGATCGTCAATCGCGCTACCTCTCACTCTATGCAGCGTATGCGGCCTCTGGACCCGCCGCGAACTCAACCGATGTTTCATCCTCTCTTTGGAAAACAACGTTCCCGGCAATCGAACTCCCGTCATTTCTTGAACGGATACGGCAACACCAGGCGCTCGATTTTCTGGAGGATGATGAGGTCGTCCGGCTCGGGGTGAAACATTCATTTCAGGATTGGATGGTCAATGAATGGCTGGAACAGTTTGAAGGGGAGTGTGAACCTCTGCTGCATGCTCTCAATCGACCGGCGAACATCGCACTGCGGGTCAACGGAGGAAAGGCTTCGCGTGAAGATTGCAGAACCCGACTGAACAGCGAAGGCATTGACACGGCTCTCACGAAGCTAGCGCCCGCGGGGCTCGTCGCCTCAAAGCGTTTCAATGTTCAGACGATTTCGGCGTTTGCGGACGGATGGTTTGAGATGCAGGATGAAGGAAGTCAGATCGTCTCGCTGCTCGCACATCCCCAGCCGGGTTCCGTGGTTATCGATGCCTGCGCCGGCGCCGGCGGGAAATCACTTCACCTTGCCGAGCTGATGAAGGATGAAGGCGAGCTGATCGCGATCGATGTCGATGCCGGTCGATTGCGCGAACTTGAGCGGAGGGCGGCTCGTGCAGGAATCCATTGTGTGAAGCCGCTCCTCGCCGGAGATGTCCAGCCTGAAAACTTCTTCTCGAAGGCGGATCTCGTCCTCGTCGACGCGCCGTGCAGCGGCGTCGGAACGATCCGCCGCAACCCGGCCTTCAAGTGGTCGGTCACGGAAGATATTGTGAATCATTACGCGACGATGCAATCGGCGATTCTCAACGATAGCTCAAGATATGTCAGGCAGGGCGGGAGACTGGTCTATGTAACCTGTTCACTGCTTCGAAAAGAGAATGAAGAGGTCGTCGATAAGTTCCTCGCCGGTCACCCCGGATTTCAGTCCGTTGTAGCTGACGATGCCGTTGCACCATATGGTTTGGTGGTGAAGAATGGATGCGTGAAGTTGCTGCCGCATCTCCATGACACGGATGGATTCGCGGTTTTTATTCTGCGGAGGATCTCTTAGACTATATTGCCACCGCGGTAGGTCAGACATTCTTGTCTGACACTAACCAGGATGACAGACAGGAATGTCTGTCCTACCCGGATTCGGCGTGGTTGAAAGACAGAAATCTGTATCCCACCGGTTTTTTGCATCTCCAAGAAACAATGCGTAAATTTTAGCAACTTCACATCAATTCCATTCAAGAAAGCACGATTCTATGAAGTACCTTCTTCCCCTCGTTGCCATTGCCTTGACGCTCTCGTCCTGTGCCCGAAAGAGTGAGAAAGAACTCTACGTCGAAGGCAAGGCAGCGTACGATCAGAAGCAATTTGAACCGGCTATCGAGAAATTCCAGGAAATTGTCGATCGATTCACCAACACAGCTTACGCCGAAAGCTCCCAGTACAGCATGGCCGTGATTTACAACAACGATCTGCATGACGTGCGGAAGGCGGTGCGGTCGTATCAGAAGTTCTACGCGCTGTTTCCTGCCAGCAAGCAAGCGCCGACGGCGCTCTTTCTGACCGGCTTCCTGTTCAATAATGAGATGCACTTACTTGACAGCGCAAGAAACGCATACGAAAGCTTCCTCCGGCTCTATCCCGACCATGAGCTGGTCTCCTCCGCGAAATTCGAGCTCGAGTCGTTGGGGAAAGATCCCACCCAACTTCTGAAATCGCAGGCGTCCTCTGCCGGCGAAACCGAGCAGCCTAAGAAAACTTCGCGGCCTCGATGAACGGGAATTTTCAGGAGTACAGGAGGTATCTCCAGCCCGACGTGGTTGCCAAGCTCGTCAACATGGAGCTTGTGGCGCGGCTCGTCGTCGAGGGATTTATCACCGGCCTGCACAAAAGCCCGTACCACGGCTTCAGCGTGGAGTTTGCAGAGCACCGCCAGTATATGCCGGGCGACGAGATCAAGCACATCGACTGGAAAATCTACGGCAAGACCGACCGTTACTACATCAAGCAGTTCGAAGAGGAGACGAACCTCAAGGCGTATATCATCGTCGACGCGAGTAAATCGATGGCGTTCAGCTCTGACGGCCGTATCTCCAAGCTGGCATACGCCTCATACATCACCGCAGCGCTCGCGCAGCTGATGATCCAGCAGCGCGACGCTGTTGGCCTCACGATCTACGATGAAAAAATCAGGTCTCACCTGCCGCCGCATGCGACCAAGACCTATCTGCGCGAGATTCTGAAGCAGCTTGAGAACCTTGAGGCGGGGAACAAGACCGGCACGGCGAATTCACTCCACGAGATCGCGGAGCGGATCAAGCGGCGCGGACTGGTGATCATTCTCAGCGATCTTTTCGACCGGCAAGAGGAGGTGATGACGGCGCTCCGGCACTTCCGCCACAAGAAGAACGAGGTCATTGTCATGCAGATCCTCGATCCGCTCGAGCGAAGCTTCGCCTTCGGTCGCGATGCAATCTTTAAAGATCTGGAGACGAGAGAGGAGCTCACGACTCAGCCGTGGCACATCCAGAAGGCGTATCAGGAATCGATGAGGTCGTTCCTCGAATCGTACAAGCGCTCGTGCCGCGAATACACGATCGACTATGTATTGCTTGATACTTCGACCCCGTTCGATGTTGCGCTGTTTGAGTATCTGCACAAGAGGCAGAGGATGGGATGAAGGATCAGATGTGCGATGTGCGATATGCGTCTCGCGCGTCTTGATTATGAATTATTATAAGGGTATCTTTCAGTTATAGTCTGTTGCGTTCCTGTTCATCAATCTCCGGACTGATGAAATGTTGATCAAGAAAGCGATTCTTTTCTCGTTATGCTTGTTGCTGATATGGGGCTGCAGCGAGAACAACTCACAGCCTCAGGACCAAGATGCCTACCTTTCTGCCTCTTACATCAAACCCGTCGTGCTTGCCACCGAACCACAAAATTATGGCATTCTACATGCCCCATGGCGGCCGATTCGGTTCCAATTTAACAAACTCATGAATCAGCAATCCATGAGGCGGTCCATTCGCTTTGTAGAACCTTATGGAGAGCTTGAGGTCGAAACAACGAGTGTTTTCGCTTTTGAGAATGTGGTGCAATTCGACCAGGTGCAAGCTCGTGATGACTCGAATCAGTTCTTTCCTGTGATAGGAAAGTTATACCAGCTGGAAGTTACGACTGAAGCGACCGACGTGAATGGCAATCATTTGGAGCGTCCATTTTCATTGTTCTTCAGCGGCGAACCAATTTTTAAGGTGCTGTACGCTATAGTACCGAATGACCGATCAAAGCCCTACTGTTCGCAAAGAACATTAGAGGTATTGTTTAACAGCCCGGTGGATAGGTGTTTAGGGTTGCATTACAGTTCCACTTCATTGCATTTCTCCTTCTCATTTAATACTTTGTGATACGTCAGGCGGCGACAATGATCGCCGCCTGTTTTTATTCATCCCCTTTATTCCATGGAACAAGACAAACTCATCGTCAAAGGCGCGCGCGTCCACAATCTGAAGAATATCGATGTGGAAATGCCGCGCGATAAGCTTGTCGTCATCACCGGCCTCTCCGGCTCGGGGAAATCGAGCCTCGCCTTCGATACAATCTATGCCGAAGGCCAGCGCCGGTATGTGGAAAGCCTGTCCGCTTATGCCCGGCAGTTCCTTGGATTGATGGAGCGCCCCGACGTCGATTATATCGAAGGCCTCAGCCCGGCAATCTCCATCGAACAGAAAACCGTTTCGCATAACCCCCGATCGACTGTCGGAACCGTCACCGAAATCTACGACTATCTTCGACTCCTCTTCGCCCGCGTCGGCGTTCAACATTGCTACAAGTGCGACACGCCGGTCCAGAAGCAGACGGTCGACCAGATCATCGACACCGTCATGGCGTATCCGACCGGGACGAAGATCCAAATTCTGGCACCGATTGTCAAAGGAAGAAAAGGGCACTATCGGGAGCTGTTTGAAAAAATTCTCAAGGATGGCTTCCTGCGCGTGAGGATCGATGGCGAGGTGAAAGAGATCCGCAAGGGAATGCAGGCCAACAGGTATCAGTTGCACGATATCGAGATCGTCGTCGACCGACTGTCGGTCCAGCACGACATGCGATCCCGCATCGCCGATTCGATTGAAACTGCACTGCAGACAGGAACAGGATCTGTGATCGTCAGCGCGAACGGCGGAGATGAAAAAATTTCGAACAAAAAAGGGAAATCGTTCAAGTCTGGCGATCAACTCTTCAGCGAGAAGCTGGCGTGCATGAAATGCGGCATCAGCTACGATGAGCCGGCCCCGAACTCGTTTTCGTTCAATTCACCATATGGTTCGTGCCCTTCATGTGCCGGACTCGGCGAGATGAAGGAGTTCGATCTTCATCTCATCATGCCGGATGAATCGCTCTCGCTTAATCGGGAGGGCCTTGCCCCACTCGGCAAGCCGAGAGATACGTGGTTGTGGAGCCAGGTGAAAGCGGTCGTCAAGAAGTATGATTTCGATCTCGATACACCGCTGAGCGAACTTCCCCAACGGGCCAGGGAAGTCCTGCTGCACGGTTCGGGGGGTGAGAAAATCGAGATTCCATATACCTATTCAAGCGGCCGGACGGTCGTCTACAAGCATCGCTTTACCGGCATTCTTGAGACGCTGAAGAAATACTATGGTGAAACATCCTCGGAAGGGATTCGACAGTGGGCGGAGTCGTTCATGAACACGAAACCGTGCGGTGAATGCCTCGGCGGCCGGTTGAGGAAAGAAAGCCTCGCGGTCAAGCTTCATGATGCCGGCACGAAACGCAGGGTGAATATCCATGAGATCGTCAGACTCTCGATCAGCGACGCCGAAATATTTTTTGATTCGCTCAAGCTCGCGGAACGACAACTTGTGATCGCTGCTCAGATACTCAAAGAGATCCGACAGCGCCTGAAGTTCCTTCTCAATGTCGGCCTTGATTATCTGACGCTCGATCGCTCTGCGCGCACGCTGGCCGGCGGAGAAGGACAACGCATTCGGTTGGCGACGCAGATCGGCACGCAGTTGGTCGGCGTCATGTATATTCTTGATGAACCGAGCATCGGCCTGCATCAGCGCGACAATATCAAGCTCATCAACAGCCTGAAGGAGCTGCGCGATCTCGGCAATACCGTCCTGGTCGTGGAGCACGACCGGGAGATGATCGAGCACGCGGATTTCATCGTCGACCTCGGGCCGGGCGCGGGGGAGCATGGGGGATATGTGGTAACCGTAGGAAAGCTGAGACAATTAAAAATTCAAAATGCAAAATTAAAAAACATTCATGGGAACGGACAGGGGGCAATTTCTTCGACCGCGATGTATCTCTTTGGAGAGAAACAAATTGAGATACCCAAAGTTCGGCGCCAGGGGATGGGCAGACACCTGTCGCTGAAAGGGGCAGCAGGGAACAACCTGAAGTCGGTGGATCTCGATATCCCGCTCGGAACCTTCGTCTGCGTCACCGGTGTAAGCGGCTCGGGGAAATCGAGTCTCATTACCGAAACATTATACAGAATCCTGTCGCGGAAATTCTATAAGTCGAAGGATGTCCCGCTCGCGTACAAATCTCTCGAGGGGTTGGAGCTCATCGACAAGGTCATCGATATCGACCAGTCGCCGATCGGCCGGACGCCGAGATCGAATCCGGCCACCTACACAGGACTCTTCACGTTTGTCCGGGATCTCTATGCCCAGCTCCCTGAAGCGAAGATACGAGGCTACAAAGTGGGACGATTCAGTTTCAATGTGAAGGGAGGACGGTGTGAAGGATGTGAAGGAGACGGGCTGAGAAAGATCGAGATGAATTTTCTTCCCGATGTCTATGTCCTGTGTGAGGTCTGCAAAGGGAAGCGCTATAACCGCGAGACGCTCGAAGTTCTCTTCAAAGGAAAGTCGATCTCCGATGTGCTGGAGATGACGGTCGAGGACGCGCTGGCGTTCTTCAGTGAGATTCCAAATTTGAAACGGAAGCTGCAGACACTCTACGATGTCGGTCTCGGGTATATCCGTCTTGGCCAGCAAGCGACGACATTATCTGGAGGCGAGGCGCAACGCGTCAAGCTATCGACCGAGCTTTCGAAAATCGGCACCGGGAAGACGCTCTACATTCTCGACGAACCAACCACAGGGCTGCATTTTGAAGATATCCGGATGCTCCTCCTTGTGCTCAATAAGCTTGTCGATAAAGGAAACACCGTCGTTGTCATCGAACACAATCTCGACGTCATCAAGACGGCGGATTGGATCATCGATCTCGGTCCGGAGGGTGGGGATGCGGGAGGGGAGATCATCGCGACCGGAGCGCCGGAGGAGGTTTCAAAGAGCAAGAATTCCTACACGGGAGAATTTTTGAAAAAAGAACTCGCGGTAAAATAATTTCGCGCAAAGACGCAAAGTCCGCCATCGGGTACCTGTTTGAAACCTGAAACTTGAAATCTGAAACCATACTCCAAACCTCCAACCTCAAATCCCAAACCGCTCCCCTCCAACCCCATCTCTCTCCAGCTAGTAACTAAACTTCCCCAGTTCCACTTTCCCTTTGAACACCCAATAGACGATGATCGTGTACGCGAGCACGAACGGCATTCCACAAAACGCGAAGATCTGCATGATGCCGAGTGTTGTTTCCGACGAAGAGGCATTATAGATCGTGAGGTTCCAGTTGGGGTTCAGGCTGGAAGCAATGAGATTGGGGAAGAGCGCGATCCCGAAGAGGAACGTGAGGGCCGCGATAGTGCACGAAGAGGAGATGAACGCATAGAACGGCTTTCCCTTGAAGATCGCCCTGGGAATATTCGCGACGGCGAGGACATTGAGGATGACCACCAGCCATGCCCACGGTATGTCCTCGAAATGCCGTGTGACGTACGGAAGCCGGATCAGCGTCACGATCGTCGTCAGCATGTAGAGCGTCACGAAAAATCCGAACGTCTTCCACATCCAGCGGTGGATGCGTTCCTGCAGTTCGCCGGTAGTTTTCAGATAAAGATAAATCGATCCGTGCATCGCAAAGGTTGCCACGGCGAAGCATCCGATCAGCAGCGGGTACGGCTGGAGGAGATCGGCCATCGACGCAATGACGTTCTTATCGGCATTGATCGGGAGACCTTGGATCGAATTACCGACCGCCACGCCGAAGAGGAATGTTGCCAGCGCGCTGGCAACGAAGAAGGAGGAATCCCAGAACGATCTCCACCAGCGCCACTCCTGCTTGCTTCTGAATTCCATCGAGACGGCCCGAAAAATTAAGGCGAAGAGCAGAAGCATAAACGGGAGATAGAAACCCGAGAATACTGCTGCATAGGCGGACGGAAATGCCGCGAAGAGCGCTCCGCCGAACGTCACGAGCCAGACTTCGTTCCCGTCCCACAGCGGTCCGATGGAGTTCATGAAGATGCGCCTCTCCTCGTCTGTCCTGGCCGCAAGGTGCAAGATGCCGACGCCAAGATCAAATCCGTCAAGGATCGCATATCCCGCGAGGAGAACGCCGAGAAGGATGAACCAGAAAATATGAATCTCCATCACGATTTCTCCTTATTGTTATTTTCAGAATCGGGGTCATGCGCCGTCGTGAGCGAATACCCGGCCGGGTTGGCGAGCCGCGCGGCGGTCTCGATCAGACCAGCCGAGGATGTCGATGTGGGCAATGCACTGATATCCTCAGGCCCATGCTGGATCTTGCTGTTCAGGACGTAGACCCAGACCGCGAAAAGCAGGAGATAGATGATCGTGAACATGATGATCGAGGTGAGCACCTGCCCGGCGGCGAGCGACTGGGAAACGGCATCTGTTGTCTTCAGGAGCTTATAGACGATCCACGGCTGCCGGCCCACCTCGGCAGCGACCCAGCCGACTTCATTTGCCAGAAACGCTCCGACGACCGCGATCACAAAGGTCCACATCAGCCATCGCTTTTCGAATAGCGATTTTCTCACCAACAGGTAAAGCGCGGTGACGCTGAGAACGATGAGGAACATGCCGATGATGATCATGAGATGATACGAAAAAAATGAGATCGCCACAGGGGGCCGTTCGTCGATCGGTACCTTGTCGAGTCCATCGACCGGCACTTGACTATCCCCGTGCACAAGCCAGCTGAGAAGGCCTGGTACGGCGACTCCGAAGTTGACACTTCGAGTTGCGCCGTCCGGAATGCCAAAAAGATATAACGGAGTTCCTGTCGTTCCTGTCACAAAATGCCCTTCGAACGCGGCGAGCTTCGCGGGCTGGGTGAAGGCGACTTTTTTGGCCTGAAAATCGCCGGAGATGAGAATGGCGCACGAAGAGATCGTGCCGAAGACGAGCGCGATCGCAAACGACCTCTGCGCGAAGTTGATATATTTTTTCCGGAGGATGTAGAATGCCGAAATGCTCAGGACAAAGAAAGCTCCGAGCACAAACGCGCCGAGGAGCACGTGTCCGAGGCGGTGGGCGCTCGATGGGTTAAAGACCATTGCCCAGAAGTTGGTGATCTCCGCACGAGCGTTGATCCCTTCGCCGACGATATGAAACCCCGCAGGCGTTTGCTGCCAGGAATTGGCCACCACGATCCAGATCGAGGAAAAGATCGAGCCGAGCGCAACCATGCAGGTGGAAAAAAAATGCATCCGCGGCGAGACGCGATCCCAACCGAAGACGAGCACCGCGAGGAAACCGGATTCGAGGAAGAAGGCGAAGATCCCCTCGGCCGCAAGGGCGGAGCCGAACACGTCGCCGACGAAGCGCGAATACACGGCCCAGTTTGTTCCAAACTCGAACTCCATAACGATGCCGGTCGCCACCCCCATTGCGAAATTGACGGCAAAAATCTTCGTCCAGAATTTCGTCATCGCTTCGTAGAGGTTGTCCTTTGTTTTCAGGTACATCCCTTCCATGACGACAAGCAGAATACCGAGGCCGATCGTAAGCGGCGGGAAGAGATAATGAAACATGATGGTGAGTGCAAACTGGAGCCGCGAGAGGGTAACGACGTCAAAGGTCATGGCTGAAAGGCCTATCGTGACACCCATGGATTGTCTCTGATATAAAAGCGCCATCGATGGGCAATGGCCCGTGTAATTCCTATTCGCGACGAGGAAAGAATTTGAGATCGGGGAATATTTTCGCCCTCGGTGATGAAGATGGTTTCACCGAGCAGGTCGGCGCCATTGTCCCTGGCGTCGATGGCAAGCGCTTCGCACAGCTTTGCCGGACCGTCGGTCAACTGCTGATCTTTGATCTGACTCCCTCTTTGCGCTTTCATAAAATCCATTCCATCGATCGGCTCCAGGGCGCGAAGTAACACGGCGTGACCGACGTTCGGCGGTCCGGTAACGACGTTCGCGCAGTAATGCATGCCGTAGGTAAAATAGACATAGAGATGCCCGCCCTCCCAGAACATGACATCGTTGCGCTTTGTTTTGCCCCGATAAGCATGGCTGGCAGGATCCTGATCTCCGAGATATGCCTCGACTTCGACGATTTTTCCGATCAGAGTCGTTCGGTGCGTTTTCCTGACGAGAGATTTTCCCAGCAGGTTTTTTGCAACGGTGAGGGTAGGTCGGATGTAAAACGAGCGTGGAAGTTTGTTCATCGCCATCAGAAAACAGCCCCAAACTTCAGTTTAGGGACCGTCGCATCCCGCGTCTCGCGGTCATCGTTTCCCAAATTCCTTCATGATCCGATCCACGTCCTCTTCGGAGATTCCGCTCCCCAGTGGCCCGGTTTTGGATTCCGGCGTTGGAGCGTGTTGCGGATGTTTATCTTTGGAGGCGGGAGCGTTGATCGCTTTCAGCCTGATCCGCTCGTCGATCTCCTCCATCCACGATTTTGTGGGCGCCGGCTTGGGAAGAGATGTGGGTAGATTGTGGCTGATCGTCGGCTGAATTTCGGATTTCTCCGCCAAAGGTCGACGACGCTCTGCGAGACCGTACGTCGACTCGTCGAGCGGATGCGCCGTTGGCGCAGGATTTCGGATTTCTCCGCCGAAGGTCGATGACTCGACTCGTCGAGCGGATGCGCCGTTGGCGTAGGATTTGGGACTCTCCGTGCCGGCTTCTGGATTGATCGGGCGTGTCTCGAAGGCGAGTCGTTTGATGTTGAACATGTGCTTTGCGGAGACGTTGTCGGAGATGATCGAGCCGCCGAACGTCCCTGGACCGAGCGTCATCGATGGAAGAAGTTCGGTCGTGTACCCGACGGCCCCGAGCGCCGCCTGCGTATTGACGAGGATGCGGAACGCCGGTTTCTCGATTGCGAATTTCAGGATGATGTCTTCGTCCATCGAGTGGATGACCATCGTGTGACCGATGCCGCCGAATTCGAGGAGCTCGATGCATCGCTCGCATCCCTCGCGCCAGTTGTCAACGGTGAACATCGACAGTACCGGAGAGAGCTTTTCACGCGACAGCGGATATTCACGACCGACGCCCGAGAGTTCAGCGATCAGCACCTGTGTTTCCGCCGGGACATTGATGCCGGCCTTCTGCGCGATGAATGGCGCGGGTTTGCCCACCATGTTCGGATTGATGGCGCCTCGTTGGTCGAACATCAATCGGCCAAGTTTTTCCTTGTCTTCGCCTTCGACAAAAGCGCATTTGCACCGCTTGAATTCATCTATGACAATGCTTTTCACCGCGGCGTCGACAACGACCGATGCTTCAGTGGAACAGAGCACGCCGTAATCGAACACTTTCCCCGAAACAATGTCGGCCACAGCTTTGTGGACGTTTGCGGTCTTCTCGACATAGGCAGGGACATTCCCCGATCCGACGCCGTAGGCCGGTTTCCCGGAGCTGTAGGCGGAACGAACCATCGGATTGCTGCCGGTGGCAAGAATGATCGCGACAAGCTTGTGCTTCATCAATTCGTTTGTCGCTTCCACGGTCGGATTGCTGAGACACGACATCAGTCCCTGCGGCGCGCCGGCCGCCTCGGCGGCCTGGGCGATGACGTGCATCGCCTCTGTTGTGCATTTCGCGGCGCGCGGGTGCGGACTTGCGACAACAGCATTTCTCCCCTTCACTGAGATGATCGCTTTAAACATCACCGTGGAGGTGGGATTTGTCGAAGGGATCAACGCGCAGACCACGCCCATCGGTTCTGCGATCTCGATGATTCTTTTCTCACGATCCTCGCGGATCACCCCGACACTGCGCAGGTCTTTGATCGATTCCCAGACTCTGCGCGTGGCAAATTCGTTCTTCTTTTTTTTGTCGTCCGGTTTGCCGAAGCCCGTTTCTTCGTGGGCCATGCGGCCGAGCCGTTCGGCGGCATCGAAGCCGGCGTCCGCCATCGCTTTGACGATGCGATCGACGCGCGTCTGATCGTACGCACGGAACTCGAGCTGTGCCTGCTTTGCTTTCTGCACAAGCTCCCGCATTTCCTGTATGGATTGGAGGTCTTTATCGAGGGGCATAGGGTTTTCCTTACAAGAAGATGTTCAACCCGACATAGGGCATGTCATCGTCCTTCCGCGGAAGGACTCCTTCAAACCCTAGTGGAATCCCGACATCAAATGCGAATACCGGACGATAGATTCGGAAACCGACGATTAGTCCGCGAGTCGCATATTTGTCGAACGGACTGGAGAAGAAGAGTTCTGTCATTATTTTCAGTCCCCATGTCTGCGATAGATTCCCACCGGCACTGAGGCCGAATTGTGCATAATTCGAAATAGAGCGTTGAGCAATGGGGAAACCACGATCTTCACGAAAATAATAAAGTTGTCCATAGCTTGCATGTCCCTGGACATTCGAATTGCCGAACGATGATGAAACATTGGCCAAAATGGAGTAGGCGGATGTTCTCGGCGGGTAGATATTGAAAAGTTTGTCATACCAATTCGAATAAAAGACAAAGTCGTTTTCGTAATAATGGTAATCTCTCCCTGTGGGCAACCAAAGAAGATTGACCCCTATGCTGGTACCGTGCAATAGTCCATTCGGCTGCATAATTTGCAGCTTCCCTCCGAACGAACCGCTGAAATCCCGCCGCGTGTCATCGAACAACAACATGAATGGATTGAACATAATTGTACTGATTTCCAGATAGCTTGTCGGGGCATATGCTGCCTCGATGGCGACCATGTCCATGGTGGCGATCACAAAACTTCCTTTGTCGATGATTTCTCCTGTCGGCATGACGAACAGCCTGTTCTTCAATGGATCGGAAAGTTCTTGTCCGTTAACGGCTGACGCAGCAAACATTGGTGCACATAAAGCTATCGCTGTGAATCCTTTAGTCATCGTGAAGATCAGAGAATCAGATGGCCGCCCTTCCACAAATACAATCCCGTCCTGTCATCATGAGTACGAACTAATTCCTCATCATTCTCTCCCGAAGGGATGGATGCCGCAAACTCATCGATCGTGACTTCGCACGCGAACAACTTCGTCCCTTTCAAGAGATGGCCGCCGTATGTTTTACCCGCCGCATCGCCGAGAAGGATATGCACATGGACGAACGGTTTCCCGTCACGAATGCTGACATTTCCGTTGAGATTAAGGATTTCCATCCCACTATCGAATTCCAGCGGATTGTATGTCTTGGTATTCTGATCGTAATACGCCACGACGGCATGCGTTGTAGCCCCAATTCCCTGAATGCGGCCGAGCCGTATGTTTTCCCGTTGAACGATTTCCGTCAAGCTATCATACAAGTCCGAACCGAATGGAAGCTGACCCATGTATGACCGTTTGATTTTCAGGATGGACATTTGGGGGGATTGGTTAGCTGGTTGTTTGTCATTGGTTTGAGAAGGGGAGGGCTTCTTGAGGTAAAGCGATGGGCCGCTTGGCAATTTTGAAATGCTGGAAGACAAGATCGGTCGCCTCGCGACCTCGCGGTGTTCGCATCAGAAATCCTTCTTGAATCAGGTAGGGCTCGTAGACTTCTTCGATGGTGCCGGGCTCTTCGCCGACGGCAACGGCGAGGGTGTTGAGTCCGACAGGGCCGCCGTGATATTTTTCCACAATCGTCATGAGTATCCGCTTGTCCATATCGTCAAGCCCATGCTCGTCGACCTCGAGCATCTTTAACGAATGTTCCGCCACCTCTTTCGTGATCGCCCCGTTGTGGCGAGCGAGGGAGGCATCCGCCTGCGCAAAATCGCGGCAGCGCTTGAGGAGACGATTGGAGATACGAGGCGTGCCGCGCGAACGGCGGGCGATCTCACTCGTGCCGTCAGCGTCGATTTTTACATCGAGAATTGAGGCGGAGCGGTGAATGATTTTTTCGAGATCCGATGCAAGATAATAATCGAGGCGGTTTGTAACGCCAAAGCGTGAGCGCATAGGGGACGAGAGCAACCCCGCGCGGGTTGTCGCGCCCGCGAGCGTGAAGCGGGGGAGATCGAGCTGGACACTACGGGCGTTTGGACCGCTGTCGATGACGATGTCGATCTTGAAATCTTCCATCGCAGAGTAAAGATATTCTTCAACGACCGGATTCAGCCGGTGGATTTCGTCGATGAACAACACATCCCCAGCGTTGAGGCTCGTTAATATTCCTGCAAGATTGTACGGTTTATCGATTGCCGGGCCGGAAGTTATTCTGATTTGCGCGCCCATTTCTGCGGCGATGATATATGCGAGTGTCGTTTTGCCGAGGCCTGGAGGGCCGGTGAGAAGAACATGGTCGAGACTTTCGCCGCGCTGTTTTGCGGCAGCGATGAAGATTTTCAGGTTATCGACGATCTTTTTCTGGCCGACGAAATCTCTGAATTGATTCGGGCGAAGGGCCTGGTCAAATTCCTTATCGGCCTCGATATGGACGGGAGTCGTTTGATGTGATTTTCTTGACATGATGGGTGCAATTTACTCAGATTGGAAATAAATAGCAATAATGGGTGGAGCAATGGGCCGCGTTGTAGTGGACACGTTGGGCGGGGGAGAACGAGTAATCGGTGAGGCGCGCTATTTTGAGGCCTGGCGCAGGGCGGATTTAATAAGCTCTTCCACAGAGAGATCTTTGCGGGACGATTCGCTGAGGACATTTCGAATTGCCTGTTCCGCAGCGGCGCGTGTGTGGCCGAGCGACATGAGGGCGACGATCGCCTCCGATCGCTCCTTCAATTGTCTGCTGGTCGGCAGGAACGAAGTGTCTCCCGTCTCGATTTTCGACAGTCTGTCCCGCAATTCAATGATCATCCGTTCGGCAGTCTTGCGTCCAATGCCTGAGATCGAAGTCAATGCCCCAAGATTCCCCTGAACGATGGCCTCCTTTAATTCACTTGTGCTAAGGCCGGAGAGGATTCCCTGCGCCATTTTCGGGCCGATCCCCGAGATAGAGATAAGCGATTTGAACATCTCCCGCTCCGCTTCGGTCGCGAAGCCGTAGAGCTGCATGACGTCTTCCCGGACGTGCAGATAGGTAAGGATCGTTGCCTGTCCGTTCGACTGCTCGAGCTTCTCAAACGTCGAGAGCGGGATCGTGACCGCATAACCGACGCCGTTGACGTCAACGACGATCTCGGTCGGCGTCTTTTGAACGATTTGCCCTTTAAGGTAGGAGATCATTTCGTCCGGCGGCGTGGCTGTGAGATCTTTTCGGGGTGCGCTGTGAGGTATGCTTTCCAGCTGGTCACCCGTTTCGATCCGGATCCGATGCGGTGCACATGGCAGATCGCGACGGCGAGGGCATCGGTGACGTCGTATTTTTTCGGGGATTCCTTCAGTTTGAGGAGGGATTTGATCATGTATTGGACCTGCTCCTTCGACGCGGTGCCGTTTCCGACGATCGCTTTCTTCACTTCGCGCGGCGAATACTCGCTTGTCGGGATCTCCTGTTTCACCGCAGCGAGCATGGCGACACCGCGGGCGTGCCCGAGCTTCAAAGCCGACTGCGGGTTCTTCCCGTAGAATGCCGTCTCAATCGCAAACTCATCAGGATGGAATTTGTTCATCACCTCGTTGAGCGTTTCATAGATGTGCTTTAGCCGGAGTGGCATCGACTGTCCGCTCTTGTTCTCGACAGAACCGCAAGCGAGCATCCTTATCCTGCCGTGGTCGAACTCGATGATCCCGTAGCCGGTGATGAGGGTGCCAGGGTCGACACCGAGAATAATCATGGATCAAAGTAAAATTAAAAATTAAAAAGTAAAGAAAATGGCTGCACGCATCACCCATATCTCACATCCCATATCGCATATCGCACATCTCATATCCCGCATCGCAAATCCAAAATCTCCGCCACAGGCGGATGCGCCTCCGGCGCACAAAATCCCAAATCCCCCTCCCCCTTACGCACTCAACGACGCCATCACTTTCTCATCGATGTCGAAGTTCGCATAGACGTGCTGGACGTCCTCATGGTCTTCGAGTGCCTCGAGGAGTTTCATGAGTTGTTCTGCTTCTCTTCCTTCTACTCTGAGCGTGTTCTCGGGAAGAAGCTGGATTTCCGCTTCGTCCAACTTGATTCCTTTCCCTTCAAGGGCTCGCCGTACCTGTTCGAAATTTTCCGGTGCCGTGACGATCTGATAGATATCCTCTTCGGTCTTCATGTCATCGGCTCCGGCATCGAGGGCGGCGCCCATGAGTTCATCCTCTGAAGAGGCGGTCTTGGGAATATTGATGATCCCTTTTCGATGAAACATGTAGGAGACGGAATTCAGCGCGCCGAGCTTGCCGTTGTTTTTTTCGAGGAGATTCCGGATTTCAGCTACTGTGCGATTCTTGTTGTCGGTTACCGTCTCGATCATGATGGCGATGCCGCCGGGGCCGAAGCCTTCATAGGTGGCCTCTTCATAGTTGATGCCGGGGAGCTCGCCGGTTCCGCGCTGGATCGCCCGCTTGATGTTTTCGGCGGGCATATTGGCGGCCTGTGCTTTTTCGACGGTAAGGCGCAGGCGCGGGTTTCCCTGGATACTGCCTCCGCCGTCGCGCGCGGCGATGGTCATTTCCTTGATGAGGCGCGTGAACAGCTTCCCGCGCTTGGCGTCAGTGACCCCCTTTTTCCGTTTGATCTTTGCCCACTTACTATGACCTGACATGGCTCTTACCCTGGCTGATGTTGTTTGAAGTCCTTGAGTTTGAGTTGTGGAAACGCCTCGGTCGTCTGCGAGTTTGCCGGTTGCCATTCGTGCTCATCGACGGAGAAGACGAGATCAAGGCTTGCCCCGCTGCTTTTCACCTCATTGATCATGGAGCCGAGCCCGAAGCCGATCGTGTCGAGGACGCTATTGTCCTGCTTCACCCTGAACCGGAGATGATCCTTTCCGACAATCTTCGGCGTCCCGACGACGCTGACATTGCGCGCAAGGAAGACCGGGCGCATGTTCCCCGGTCCGAACGGCGCGAACTCTTTGAGAATCCGGATGAACCGGGGTGTGAGTTCCACGAGCGAGAGTTCTGAATCAATTCTGAGTTCCGGCTTTCTGATCTCCATCGGCATGAGGTCTTCAACGGCGCGGTTGAACGCCTCCCGGAATTCGTCGATGCGGTGAAGCTCGAGGGCAAGACCCGCCGCGTACTTGTGGCCGCCGAATTGGATAAGTTTGTCCTCGACCCGTTTCAACGCCTGGTGGATATCGAATCCGACGATGCTCCTTGCCGAACCCTTGGCGATACCGTCGATCGTTGTCAGCATGATGGTCGGGCGGTAATATTTTTCGACGAGGCGGGACGCCACAATTCCAATGACACCCGGGTGCCAGGTCTCGTGATGGAGCACGATGGCGGGATCGGAATTGTGATGCAAAGGTTGTTCGACCAGCTGCTGCGCCTGGAGGAAGGTGTCTTCATCGATCTTCCGTCTGTTGCGGTTCTCCTCCTCCAGCACCTGGGCGAGCTGGGCTGCCGTGTACTCGTCCTCGCTCGTCAGGAGGTTGACGGCGCGGGAGGCATCGCCCATGCGTCCGACCGCGTTGATGCGCGGCGAGAGCACGAACACGATTTGGCCTGTTGAGATCTTTCCTGCTTGTGTGCCCGAGCTCTCGATCAATGCCCGGATCCCCGGACGTGGTTTGGTGTTGATCTGTTCAAGCCCGATCTTGGTGAGGATCCTGTTTTCGCCGACGAGAGGCACGATGTCTGCCGTCGTCGCGAGCGTCGCGTAATCGACGAAACCATAGACCGATGCCTCCTCGCCCCGATGTTTTGCGATTCCCTGGATGAGTTTGAATCCAACGCCGCAGCCGCAGAGATACTTGAACGGATACCGGCAGTTTGGCTTGAGCGGATCGAGCACGGCGAATGCTTTCGGCAGAGCCTCGCCCGGCTCGTGATGGTCGCAGATGATGACGTCGATACCACGGGATCGTGCATATTCGACCTGTTCGATGGCAGTGATGCCGCAATCGACGGAGATGAGCAGCGTCGCGCCAAATTCCTTGCCGCGATCGATGCCGAAGGTGGAAATTCCGTATCCTTCCTTGATCCGGTCGGGGATATGGAACATGGTTTCGGCTCCGAGCTGCCGGAAATACTGATATAACATGGCCGCGCTGTTTGTGCCGTCGACGTCGTAATCGCCGAAAATAAGGACACGCTCTTTCTTCTCCAATGCAGTCGTCACCCTCTGCACGGCGAGATCCATGCCATCCATGAGAAAAGGGTCGTGAAGGTGTGTCCATTGGGGGCGGAAAAATTCTTTGGCAGCGTTGTAGGTGGAAATTCCCCTGTTGACGAGAATTCGAGCGATGGTTTCCGAGACGTTAATCTCCTTTGCGAGCTGCTCGATAACTCCCGGCGGCGGCGGCGGTGCGATGGTCCATCTGTAATCACGTCTCATAGCGATAACATCCTTTGCGATGCCCTTGATCTGTGCATCCTGCTCCCATGGCATGCCTTGAGGACAGAACGGAAAAGTAGTAGCTGCGCACCTGTAAGCCGAATTCTGTCTGGTGCACGAGGCACCACTGCAATCATTTCTCTAGCCCCGCGCTCGCGCGCGGGATCCAGCGACCTACCCGCCCCGCCGTTCACCCAATGAAGGATGAACATGAACGGACCGTTCATCTCTGCGGGACATATTTGGTCTTGCTCCGGGTAGGGTTTGTCGATTCGCGGCATCACTGCCGGAATGGTGAGCTCTTACCTTCCCATGCCGGCCTTTCGACCGGCCTGAGATCCCGCCCCGTCCCGCCATTGCTGGCGGGACGGGGCAAGACGCCTTTTCACCCTTACCCCGTCCCGCCGTTGCCGGCGGGACGGGACGGTATGTTTTCTGTGACACTATCCGTTACCGGAGGCTTTCGCCAGCGATACCCTTCTGTTAGGAGGTACCCTGTCCTTTGGAGTTCGGACTTTCCTCCCCGTCTTCATTCAATGAACGAAGACGGGGCGATTGCACAGTGCGCAGCTATTGATGACTTTCCCTGATTCACAGGGAGAGAAAAAGCATGACCGGTCGTCCGACTCCCGACCATGCCGTGAACTAAACTTTGAGTTGCTCCCCGCTGTCGATTCCCTGGTTGGCAAGATCATCGGCATCGCGGTTCCCCTCGCGCGCCACGTGAACAATCTCAAACGTGAAGGGGGAGTCCTTCAGCAAACTATGGGCCTCTCGAAAATAACTCTGCAGTTTCTTATCTTTCACGCGGTACTTTCCTGAAAGCTGTCGTACCATCAACTCGCTGTCTGAATGGACAACAAGTTTCGTGCATCTGAGTTCCCTCGCCTTTTTCAGACAAACGAGGAGCGCCTGGTATTCGGCGACGTTGTTTGTCGCCACCCCGATATAACCGCTTGCCTGAAATAAAATTGTCCCTGCTTCGTCCTTCAGAATAACACCGATACCGCTTTCCCCGGGATTTCCGCGGGAGGCGCCGTCGGTGTACGCGACGATCGTCATGAAGCGGCGGACGTCATTTCGACGATAAGGTCGGAGACGATGATTCGGCCGCAGTGCTCGCAGACGTAGAGCTTGGAGTTTTGCCGGATTTCAAGAACTTTCTGCGGGGGGACGCTCTTGTAACATCCGCCGCATGCTCCGCGCTTGATTGGTACGATCGCCTTGCCGCTCTTTGCGCTGCGGATGCGCTCATAGCGCTCCAGGTCCTGCTTATCGATGCGGACAAGGATCTTCTCCCGTTCATGCTGCAACCGCAGTTCTTCGTCTTCGTGTTCCCTGTTGATTTCGCGAAGCTCCTTCTTTTTGTCGTCCAGCTCAGCGTCAGCCTCGGCGTGCTGGGCGGTCATGGCTTCCAGGTCGGTCTTGGCAAGCTGCATTCTTCCTTCGAACACTTCCATCTCCTTTTCCAGTTTCGCCGACCGCTGCTCCGCCATCTCGATTTCCCTGGTCAGGGCGTCGTATTGCTTGTTGGATTTCACGTGGAGTTGCTGGCTCTTGTATTTCTCGACTTTTTCCTGGAGGTCGATGATTTCCACGTCCGCGCTGTCACGGTCGACCTTGCACTTCTTGATCAACGAACTCAATTCTTTCATCTTGTCGGCCATGGCTTTCACCTTTTGCTGAAGGTCTGCCACGATGCCCGGCAAATCCCCCTTGAGTTCGTGAACCTCCTGTAATTGCGAATCCACCTGCTGCAAACCATAAAGAAGCTTTAGCTTGTCTTCCACCATGAGTTTCCTTTATGAATAAGAATACTGAACGACATTACGTGACGATCTCGACGCCATGACTTTGACGTTTTCTTTTCGGAGCGCAAACTGCCGGCTCAGATACCGAACGATTTCCGGGATGATCGGTTGTTCCGTTTCAAAATGCCCCGCATCAACCAGGAGAATCCGTTCGTCCGCATCCTGGAATTTGTGAAAGCGGACATCTCCGGTGACAAACGCATCTGTCTTTCGCTCGATGGCGACCGGGAGAAGATCAGCACCGCCTCCGCCGCAGACGGCGACGCGACGAATTTTCTTCCCTCCGTATCCGGAATACCGGATCGCCGGCGCATGCAATTTCTCTCTGAGAAGTCGCAGAAACTTCTCCACCGGGAGTGTCTTCGGCAGAAGACCGATCGCGCCTGCACCGTGCAACGTGCTCACATTGGCCATGTCGTAGATGTCGTACGCGACCTCCTCATACGGATGAGCCTCCAGCATCGCGTCGATCACCCTGTGCAGATTCCACACCGGCACAATCATCTCAACGCGCGTCTCTGCTACCTGTTCATTCGTGCCCCGGCGGCCCTTGTAGGGCCTGGCGCGGTCGTTCGGCCTGAACGTGCCCACACCTGCGACGCGAAACGAGCATCGATCGTAATTTCCTATCGTGCCCGCTCCGCTGCGCGACATTGCGTCAATGAGCTGATCGACATGCTCGGGCGGAACAAACACTGAAATCTTCTTGTGGATACGCCGGTCCGTCTGAAGCACGCCGACATCCTTGAGTCCTATGGCAGCGGCGAGCGCAAAACTCACCCCGCCTTCCGCGAAATCCAGGTTCGTGTGCGCCGAGTAAACGTTGATGTCATGTTTGATGAGAGCGGCAACGAGTCGGCCAGCGCGACTGTCGGTATCGACCGAATGCAAAGGGTGAAACAGCAACGGATGGTGGCTCAGAATGAGGTTGATGTCGTATTTCAGCGACTCTGCCACCACTTCATCGGTCACATCAAGGGCGACAAGGATATTGCGTACCTCCGCATTGAGTGATCCGACCTGCAATCCGACGTTGTCATGCTCCCAGGCAATATCTCTGGGAGCCCATGCATCAAGGATGTGCCGGATCTCGCGGAGAACCATTAAGCGACAATTGGAGAAAAAAAATGTCCCGTTCGTTAAGCGGGACCTGTCTGTTGAAAATCTGAAGAACCAAATTTTATTTTCTTCATCACGTAACTCTCTGCCCCCTCTGTCCAGATCATGCCGTGAGACTCATGGAGGGTGCAGATATATCGGTATGAAGCAATCATCGTACCTGCAATATAATGTAATTAATGCACAAAATCAAGCAAACTCATTCCCTCCGGTAAGCATGGGAACTACTTTTCGGCATTGAGGTCCCGCAGTCGGATGATCTGATGTTCGAGAAGGGAGATATTCTCGCTCAACCGGCGAAGCAGCGCTTTGTTCTCCACATCAGCATTTTGCCTCGACAGGATGTCCGAGCTGATCTTTATCGCCGCAAGCGGATTGTTGAATTCATGGCACATCGTCACGACCAATTCCTGCACCGCCTCGGTTTTTTTCTGGGCAATAAGGGTTTCTTTTTCGACTTCCTGAATCTGTTTTTTAAGCCGGACCCTGTCGATGACATTGATGACGGTCCTCGGCAATATGGTGTCGACGGCCTCTTCTTTCACGAGATATTCCTCAATTCCGAACTTCATTGCCTCGACGGCGACGTGAAAATCCTTGTTTCCAGTTAGCAGGATAACAGGGATCTCGTATTTCGCATCGAAAATCTTTCGTGTGATCTCCAACCCGTTCGTATTCTCCAGATAATAATCCATCAAAATGATGTCGAAATCGTTGTGCTCCGCCAACAGCCGCATGGCGGCGGTCTCAGATGGCGCCCAGAACAGCTCGAATGACCGATGATGGAAGGCGCGAAGGTAGTGCTTGGCGACGGAGCGGTATTCTTCATCGTCGTCAATAAGCAGGATCTTTGTCGATTTTTCAGACATCGTCAGCGGGTTTTTATTTATTATACCATTTGTTCTCCTAAGTTGCAAGATGAATCTGGCAAGCCAATCTCTTCAGCCATTGAGGCTTGCGGCGGAGATGTCCAGTAACGACTTGCCCGGAATTTCAAAAAGGGCTTGAAACAAGAATGAAAACGGTGTTTGAGGTTTCTTTGAAATTCAATTGACTTTCATTCGCTAATTCATTAAATTTAAACGTTTTCCGTCGAATATTAAAACTGATTTGAGAATGACCATCAATACTCTGCGGCAGAAATTTTCACGCATCGTCTCAAAAACGAGCTCTCTTGACGGAGTTATTCTCGCTGTCGGTGTGGGAGCGCTGATTCTCGGCATATTGGTCGATGTTTTTATTATTCGTCTTCTTTGCCTCGTTCTCGTTGCCGGCGTCGCGGTGCTCATCGCGCTGGCAATGCGCGGCAAGCAATTCGATCAACATGGAGGATTGGAGAGCGCAAATCCGGTGCCCGACTTGCAACCTGAGAGCGGCATGAAGAAACTGATCTTTGATGATTTCGGCTCGTTCGCAGGAAGCAGGATGGCCGTTGAGGAAACTCAGGAGCACCGGCACGCCGGCGGCTCATCGGCGGATGAAGCGATGGACGACGCGATGACCGTTCAGCCCGAGCCCCGACATGCCGTTGTTCCTCCGCATCACCGTTCAGAGATCCAGGTCACCGAGCGGGCGTTCCAGATCTCCGATTTTTTTGATGTCGATTCGGCGATCTATAAGGGCGATGCGGAGCCGCGCACCGAATTTGATTTCCTGCTCAACAAGGTTCTGACGCTCATCAAGGAGATCTTTTTCGCGCATTCGGTCGCGTTTTTTTGGGCGAACCAGGAGAAACAGCAAATGGTCCTGGAAGCGAAAGTGTCCGACAGCCCGTTCTTCATGAAGGTGCGTCGCTTCCCGATGGGTCATGATCTTCTCAGCAAGGTGGCGGCAACCGGCAGCCCGGAGCTTGTCACGGACGTCAATCCGATGTCCGAGCGTGAACTTCTCCGGTACTATGATGCGCCGCCGGCGGTGAGATCGTTTGTCGGAGTTCCCGTTTTCTTTTCGAAAATGTCCGATGTCGCATCGATGGACCGGCCTGTGGCTGTCATCGCGGTCGACAGCAAAGTAGAAGACCAGTTCGGCAGGGAAACGCTGGTTCTTCTTGGCCAGTACACGAAGCTTGTGTCGGCCCTCATCAAGAGTTACAACGAGAAATACGATTTGCTGATCAACTCGGAGCTCCTGAGATCGATCCGTCGGCTGCAGGAGAAGATCCGGAACAATTTTTCGATGGCGACGATCCTTGGGTCGGTTGCGGAGGAGACCACGAAGCTCGTGAACTGGGATTTTCTGTCGATCGTGCTCTACGATGAGTCGAAACACGTCTGGCTTGCGAAGAAAGTGTCGAACCGCGGTTTTCAGGAGGGCTACATCGGCACGGATCAGCCCATCGACTTCCCTCAGAGCGTCGTGGGGGATGTCATCAAGCACAACGCGCACCGGATCATCGACGATCTCCAACGTCACGGCGGCCCGCGCTATTTCCGCGACGAAAAACTGTCGCCGGTCGGATCGTTTGTGTCGGTTCCCATCAGCTCACTCAACAAATGTTACGGCGCGCTGAATCTGGAGAGCCGTGAAAAGATGAATTTTTCGAGACAGGACATTGAGATCCTCTACCGTCTCACGGAAAACGTCGCATCGGCCCTTGAGATACTCTTTATGCAGGAGCTCATCGATGAGTACGTCATCATCGATGAAGTCACGGGTGTCTATTCCAGAAAATTTTTTATTGAGCGCATGGAGGAGGAGCTTCAGCGATCTGATGAATACGGGACTGAGCTTTCGATGCTCTTCATCACGGTCGACAAGGCGAGCGACGTTGTGACGCGGTTCGGGAAGGACGGTTTCGAACGGGTGATGTGCAGTCTGGCGAAGGCAATTCGATCGAGCGTCCGGCCGTATGAGATCGTCGGCCGTTACGATGCGAACAGGTTTGCCGTTCTCCTTATCAATACACCGGCGAACGACGCGTATCTCTGGGCCGAGAAGATCCGCAAGAATGTCGCGTCGCATGTCATCTCGCTCGACGGGAAGAGTTTTTCGATCACCATCAGCACCGGCGTGTGCGGAGCCCTTGACGGGATGAAGAAGGAGGAGCTTCTTGGCAACACGATCACGGTGCTCAACAAGGCCGCAGAGGCAGGCGGCAACGCGGTCAGAGTTTACTAACGCATTAATTTATCATCATGAGGAATCATCATGGCAAAACAACAAACGTTTGCGGACAAAGCGGCAAAGGCGGCAGCTCAGCCAGGCAAGAAATGCCAGAAATGCGGCGCCATCAAGCAGCCGGTGCTCTACGTGAGCTCCGAGCCCTCGAAGCATGGGAGCATCAGGTTCTCGCATCGACGCGTGCAGGTTTGCAAGTGCAACGAAAAAGAGATCTACGCTTAACGGACGAACCGCACTGAGCTCTTCGGAAACCCCGATCGCCGGTCAGTCATCATTCAAGTTTTGTGAATCATGGAACGACCTTATCCAGCGATAGAATTTGAATGTGAGCTTTCTCCCGGGGGATCGATCGTTCTCCCCCCGCAGATCGCCAGGCATTTCGGTCCGGGCCGGCGGGTGACCGTTCGGATCACCGGCGGCGTGGTCTCGGGCGGTTTGCGCGCCAGGGGCGTGACCGAGAACGCGATCCAGGCGATGTCGGAGCTGCAGCTCGAAGCGAGAGAGAACGTCATCGACTTTCTCCAGGCGGAAAGTTCGCTTGCGGGTTCCGCGGCTTTTAGAAAACGGGCGGCGGGATTGATCAGGCGAAAGCATTGAACAGACCAAAGATCGCGGTCCACACCGATGTGATGGTTGATTATTTGCTTCATCATGGCGAAGGGGCGTCTCTTCTGCGCATCGTCATGATGAAATTTTTTTGCTATACCACGGTCTTCAATGCCATCGAGTTGTTTTCGCTCACAAGGAACGTCTCCGAAGCACGGGCGGTGACGTCCGCGATGAGTGCGATGAAGATCCTCGGATTGAATGCGAAGCGCGCCGAGCACTACGGTCGGTGGTTTGCGTCGCATCGGAAGATCGCTCCGTTGAACCTCCTTGTGGCGGGGATGTGTCTCGAAAGCAAGCTGCCGCTCGTCACGGGCATGCCGGAGTCGTTTCGCGGCGTACACGGGCTTCTCCTCGTGAAGGGGTCGACGGTCGACGCAGCATCGAGCGCGGCCGAGATCCTCTCGCGCGCGGAAACGCTCTGAGGGTAACCTCTCCGGAAAACGAACGTACAAATTGAAAAGGTCTGACGATGTTCTTGGGCAAGGTTGTCGGAACGATCTGGGCGACGAGGAAAGACGAAGAGCTGGTAGGCATGAAACTCCAGATCGTTCGCCACGTCGGTCTCGATTACAAGATCAAGGAAACATTTGTCGTGGCGGTCGATACGGTCCAGGCGGGCGTCGGCGACATCGTTCTCGTTTGCAGCGGGAGCTCGGCCCGACAGACCGCCCAGACGAAGAACAAACCGGTCGACGCCGTCATCATGGCGGTTGTCGACAAGCTTGACGTCGAGGACTGATGTTCTTAGCGAAAGTCATCGGCACGGTCTGGGCGACGCGCAAGGATGCCGGTCTGCAGAATTTCAAACTGCAGTTTCTCCAACCGCTGAACGCCCGCCGCGAGCACGTCGGCGATCCGATCGTTGCCGTCGACACGATCGGCGCCGGACCGGGTGAAACGGTTTTTTATATCTCTGCCCGCGAAGCGACGATCCCGCTTCCGGTCGAGATGGCGCCCGTGGATGCCAGTATCGTCGGTATCGTCGACCGGATCGATGCCAGTGTGGAACCGCCCCCGCCGAACTAATCCGGTGGCTTCGATTGTTACAGTGATGTGGCCCAATGAAGTTTTCAAGAAGGAATTTGCATGGCGAAGGTAAACAAACAGTATACGAACAGGGAAAGCCAGTCTCTCGATAAATATCTCCAGGAGATCGGGCGGGTGGACTTGCTCGATCCCGAGGAAGAGATCGAGCTTGCCCGGCGTATCAAGAAGGGCGATCAGAAAGCATTGGAGAAGCTGACGAAAGCCAACCTCCGGTTTGTCGTCAGCGTCGCAAAACAGTATCAGAACCAGGGACTTTCATTGGGCGACCTGATCAATGAAGGCAATCTCGGCCTGATCAAGGCCGCCAAGCGCTTCGACGAGACCCGGGGGTTCAAGTTCATTTCGTACGCCGTATGGTGGATCAGGCAATCGATCCTTCAGGCCCTTGCCGAACAATCGAGAATCGTGCGGCTGCCGCTGAATCGTGTCGGCGCGCTGAACAAGATCGGGAAGGCCTTCAGCACGCTGGAGCAGGAATTCGAGCGCGAACCGAGCGCGAGTGAGCTCGCGGAAGAGCTCGATATGTCGCTGTTCGAGGTCGCCGACACGCTGAAGATCTCGGGCCGCCACCTTTCGATGGACGCTCCCTTCGCTCAGGGTGAGGACAACCGCCTGCTTGACGTTATCCAGGATGAGAGGACGCCGCTCCCCGATCATTCGCTCATCAAGGAATCGCTGAGCAAGGAAGTCGAACGTGCGCTCGGGACCCTTACGGAGCGTGAGGCGGAGGTGATTCGTCTCTATTTCGGCCTTGGCCGGGAACACTCGCTGACGCTCGAAGAGATCGGCGAGAAGTTCCAATTGACGCGTGAGCGCGTCCGCCAGATCAAGGAGAAAGCCATCCGGCGCCTCCGGCATGCATCGCGGAGCAAACAGCTTCGCGCGTACCTTGGATGAGAAAATCTGCTTCCGACCCGGTACGGCGAACTCCGTTCCTCCAGGTTTTCCCGCCTCGAAATCGCTGATCCTGATCTTGTTTTTCAATGAGGGATCGTCTATATTTTCTGATCGCCAAAGGATATTGAAATGTCGCTTCTCCCTATTTTCACATATGGTTCATCGGTGCTCCGGAAGAAAGCAAAACCGGTATTGGAAATCTCCGACGAGGTTGTCAAACTTGTCATGGATATGTTCGACACGATGCGCAATGCGAGCGGTATCGGACTTGCCGCAACGCAGGTCGGAAGTCTCCAACGGATCATCGTGATCGATATTTCCGATATGGAGGAGACAAAGGGCGTGCCTCCTATCACGCTCATCAACCCTGAAGTGATTTCCTCCGAGGGAAACTGGGCGATGGAAGAAGGATGCCTGAGTATTCCTGATGTCCGCGACGATGTCGGGCGGCCGGAAAAGATCCGCATCCGTTTCAAGGATGCCCGCTTTGCCGACATGGAGCTGGAAACGTGCGGAATACTCGGCCGGGTGATCCTCCATGAGATCGACCATCTGAACGGCATCCTGTTCACCGATCACCTTTCTGCGGTCAGGAAAAAGCTTCACCATAAAGCCCTGAAAAAAATTCAACACGGAGAGATTGAAGTCAATTATCCCGTCATCACCGCGACTCGTGTCTCCGTGTAAGGCGCCATGAGCGACGGTGCACAGCGGCCGATGCGGATCATGTTCATGGGAACTCCCGAGTTTGCGCTCCCGAGCCTGAACATCCTGATTGAAAACAACTACACGGTCGTCGGCGTCGTCACCGTGCCCGATAAACCTGCCGGACGCGGGCGCCAGCTCAGCGTTTCACCGGTCAAATCTTTTGCGATACAGCATGGTCTCGATGTCGTCCAGCCCGCCACGCTGAAGGATCGGACGTTCATCGATTGGTGCAGGGATCTCCACCCCGATATCATGGTCGTTGTGGCGTTCCGCATTCTGCCGCCGGAGGTCTACACCTCTGCGCGGCTTGGCGCCTTTAACCTGCACGCATCGTTGCTGCCGAAATACCGCGGCGCGGCGCCGATCAATTGGGCAATCATCCGCGGCGAGCGGGAAAGCGGCGTGACGACGTTCTTTCTGCGGGAGAAAGTCGACACCGGAAGCGTCATCCTGCAGGCACGAACGCCGATCAGCGAAGAGATGACGGCAGGGGAGCTGCACGACACGCTGGCCGAGGTCGGCGCTGAGATCGTTCTCCATACCGTCCGTCTCATCGAGAGCGGGAAAGCGTCCCCAAAACCGCAGGACGACGCCCTTGCGTCGGATGCCCCGAAGATTTTCAAGGACGACTGCCGCATCAATTGGAATACGCCGGTCCGCGATGTGCATAATTTTATCCGCGGACTGTCGCCTCGCCCGGGCGCCTTCACGTTTCATGATGGCAAAATGCTGAAGATCTATAGATCAAGGATTTCCTCCACGGAACCGACGGAAGCACCGGGGAAAGTTCTCGCCGGTCACGATCGGCTTGTCGTCGCCGCGCGCGACGGAGCGATCGAGCTGCTCGAGCTCCAGCAGGAAGGGCGCAAGCGCATTCCATCCGCTGAGTTTCTCCTCGGGTACGCCGTCTCACAGGGCGAGGAGTTGTACTGATGGAACCAAATTCGCGCCATCCTCTCGCACGGGATATCCTCATCATCGTTCTCCTTGCCGTGATGCTCTCGTTGGTCTACAATGGATTCTCGCCGCATGGTATTGACCTCATCAGGGTAGAGCCGACGAAAATCGCGGTACCAGACTCTGCATTGTTCCCCGAAGGGACGGCTCTCCCGCGTCAGGAGCATCGGGCGGTGAACGATACGGTCGGGTCAGCCGGGACAAGGGTCATCGCTCCTCTTCACGAGCAAGCGCTTCATACCGCAGATTCCATGAAGGCCGCTGCGGCGGCAAAGAAACAAGAGAACGTGTATCGTATCATCACGCTTGAACAGTTCAAACGACTGCGGGCGGGGCACCGCGGCATCCTCTATGATGCGCGGGCCGCGGATGATTTCAAGAAATCACGCATCCCCGGGGCAAAGAATATTCCCGGGCAGGAAGCGGAGAATCATTTTGAAGATGTGGCAGATCTTCAGCGCGATACGCTCATCGTCATTTACTGCAATAACCCGGACTGTCATCTTGGACGAGTGCTTGCCGAATTTCTAGGAGCCCTGGAATTCAGGAATATTCTCCTCTACGATGACGGCTGGGATGACTGGCTGAAGGCGAAAGAGCCGGTCGATTCCACAAGGATTTCAGAGTAGGAAGGCTGAGCAGTGCTCTCGAATAAATACGTTCTTCTGGCCGCAAGACTCATTGTCGGGACGGTGTTCATCGTGGCGAGCATCGACAAGATCTCCGTGCCTGACGCCTTTGCCGAGTCGATCCATGCGTACCGGCTCGTACCGGATGCGGCGGTGAACGTCCTCGCGCTCATCATCCCGTGGCTCGAATTGCTGTGCGGCGTGTTTCTCGTCGCCGGCGTCAAGCTTCGCGCCGGCACGCTCCTCTCCCTGGTGCTTCTGGTGATCTTCACGCTCGCGATCATCAGTGCGCTCGTTCGCGGACTGAATATCGATTGCGGCTGTTTTGGAAGAGAGCATGCGACTCCTGTCAGTTGGGGCAAAGTGTTCGAGGATATCGGTTTGGGCATCCTGTGCCTCTATATCTCGCTCTATTCCCGGGACGAACATCCCGGTGTGCCGGCCGTCCGCGATACGTAGGACGGGGTGATGTCGCTGTTTGATTTGAAACGCAGCGCCGTCCCGCCGGAGGCAGGACGGCGCTCTGCGGTCGTAGTTTATCCGGCCGACCTGTCCGCTCGACGGACTCGTCGAGCGGGACGCCTCTGAGTAAAAGAACTACAATTCATACTGAGACACTAGTGGCCTTTTCGTTGCATTCCGGTGAAAAATATTTTATATTGATCCGGGCAAGAATGATGCCCGGGGCTCTCCACAACCGTGAAGATCACGCTTGAGTTTTGTTCTTTGGGCTTGCCGTTCGATGCACGTTTTCGGTGTTATCGTATGGCTTGGTGGGTTGATGTTCCAGAACGCAGTCGCCCAGCCCATCGTTCAGTTCGAGGCCGAAGAGGCCCGAGCGGCAATGAGGAAAGTCAACAGGCGGTTCATCGGGTTCGTCTGGATGAGCGCGTGGACGATCTTCGTCACAGGCACGATCCTCATGCTCCTGAGTCCGCGCTTCGTGTGGTTTCAGTACCATGACCAATGGTCGGTGCTCCTCGTATGCAAACAGATCATTTTTTTTCTCATGGTCATCTATGCGTTTGGTTATGCGCGCATGCTCGCGGCTCTGGAGAGATCGGCGTCGAATGCAAGCATCAATAAGGATATGGAAGTCCACCGGGAACGTCTTCACCAATTCAGGAAGATGAGCATATTTCTGGGGATCGTCGCAATGTTGTTGGCCATGGCAATGTGAGAGATGGGAAAGATCATCACCATAGTGAATCAAAAAGGTGGCGTCGGAAAGACGACCACGGCGATCAACCTTGCTGCCGGCGTCGCGGTTGCAGAATATTCGACGCTCCTCGTCGATACGGATCCTCAGGGGAATTCGACAAGCGGACTCGGAGTAGACGCGCGGGAGACCGGCAAGAATGTCTATGACACTCTGATCAACGATGCAGACCCGCGGGAAGTGATCCTGAAAACAGAGATGCCATATCTGTCGCTTCTCCCTTCCAACATCAATCTCGTCGGCGCCGAGGTTGAGCTCGTCGATATCGAAAAGCGCGAGCTTGTCATGAAAGGCGTCGTCGAGAAGGTGAGGAACGATTACGAGTTCATCTTTATCGACTGCCCGCCGTCCCTCGGATTGCTCACGCTCAACGCTCTCGTCGCAGCGGACACGGTGATCATTCCGGTGCAGTGCGAATATTATGCTCTCGAAGGACTGGGGCAGCTGCTCAACACGATCACCATCGTTCAGCGCAATCTCAATCCCAAACTGGAGATCGAGGGGGTTCTGATGACGATGTTCGACGGCCGGCTGCGGCTTTCCAACCAGATCGTTGATGAAGTTAAGAAATATTTTGGCGAGAAGGTCTACTCTACGATCATCAGTCGAAACGTCCGGCTGAGCGAGGCGCCGAGCCATGGCAAGCCGGTTCTCCTCTATGAGGCGGTTTCATCGGGAGCAAGAAACTACATGGAGCTCGCGAAAGAATTCCTGAAACGTCAACAACCTGCCGCTCTCTCGGTGGCATCAGCGACGCAATAGACCATGTCGAAAGTGAAACACGGACTCGGGAAAGGACTTTCGGCGCTCATACGCACATCGCCGATGCCCGAGCGACCCTTGCTGCGCGAAGAGAACGCACCTGAGGTGAAGCGCGACGGCCACATCGATCACCTTGAGGTCTCCCGGATCCGGCCAAATCCATTTCAACCACGTGCAGATTTCGACCAGCAGGCTCTCGATGAGCTGAAAGCTTCGATCAGACAGAAGGGGATCATACAGCCGGTCACCGTACGCCGCGGACGAGACGGGGCGTACGAGCTGATCTCCGGGGAACGGAGAATCCGGGCGGCGAACGAGATTGGGTTGAAGACCATCCCGGCGTACGTCATCGACATCAAGACCGATGAAGAGATGCTCGAGCTTGCCCTCATCGAGAACCTCCAGCGGGAACATCTCAATCCGATCGAAATTGCCATTTCGTACCAGCGCCTCACGCACGACGTCGGGTTGTCGGCCGAGGACGTCGCCCAGAAGGTCAGCAAAGATCGGACAACAGTTGTCAACTTCCTTCGATTGCTGAAACTGCCGGAGAGGATCCAGCTCGCGCTGCGCAAAAGCGAGCTGACGATGGGCCACGCGCGTGCGCTGGTCTCCATTACGGATGAGCATGCACAGCTCCGGCTCTTCGATCGCATTGTCAAGAAAGGGCTCAATGTCCGCCAGGTGGAGAAGCTCGTCCGCGATGTTGCGAACAAGACCGATCGAAAAACCATACCGTCCAGCCGTCGCAGGGATAGCGCCGTCGGCAGCATCGAAGAGCGGATCCAGCAGATTCTGGGCACACGGGTCCGCATCAACGTTCAGGACGGGGGCAAAGGAGAAATGACGGTCGAGTTCTATTCCAGCGACGACCTGGAACGCCTTTTCGATCTCTTGCTTTCAATCAAACCATAACCGCGAATGACAATGTCGAAGAGTGTTGTTTTCACAAAAAACGCGCCGGCCCCGATCGGCCCCTACAATCAGGGAATCATCGCGCAGGGACAGTTCCTCTATACTGCCGGACAGGTGGCGATCGATCCGACGACCGGCCAGATTCTCCAGGGGGATATCAAGGTGCAGACACGCCAGGTGATGAATAACGTCAAGGCGATCATCGAACAGGCGGGAGGGACGATGCAGCAGATCGTGAAGACAACCGTCTTCCTGAAGGACATGGATGAGTTTGCGTCAATGAACGAAGTCTATGCGGAATTTTTTCCGTCGCATCCTCCTGCGCGATCGACCGTCGAAGTGGCGAGGCTTCCAAAGGATTTCAAAGTGGAAATCGACGCGATCGCCGTTCTCGATCCGAAGTGAACGGTGCAGGCTGATCTCGTTCTGAGCGAAGAGGAAGCGATCACGCCGAGGATGCCCCGTTGTTGCATTATTGCCGGCTGTCTGCTGCTGCTCACGCTGCGCGGTCTCTCGCAGACCGATTCCGTTCGGAGCTCTGCTGACTCGGCTTCCATCCGCCCGATCTTCCGTCCGGATTCAATCCCTCTCTCCACATCGCCAGCGGAACTACGGAGTTCCCGTCCGGCAAAATCGCCCTGGCTTGCTGTCGGATTTTCCGCCGTCGCCCCCGGCGCCGGCCAGATCTACAATACCAACTATTGGAAAGCACCTCTCATATGGGGACTCGGGGGCTATTGGATTTACGAATGGATCAAGCTGAATAATAAATACAAGGACCTCCGAGATCAATACAACCAGAGCCTGGTGAGCGACCCGCCGATCGGCAACCCCAGATACCTTAGCAATCGGGATTTTTACCGGGATGAACGTGATAAATTTGCATGGTATCTCGGCGCGCTCTATTTTCTCAACCTTGTCGACGCGTATGTCGGCGCGCATCTCTACGATTTTGACGTCACTCCCGATCTCGGCGTGGATGGGCGCGTTGAACCGAAACTGACGGCAACACTCCGATGGAATTTCTGAGAAATTGCTACGGCGGGCAGCATGGGAATTGCCTGGATCCGGAGATATTCCCATTTGGAGTCGGGACGATGTTGCTGTCGGCAATCTTCGAGAAGGCAAGAGGGCTCAGGTCGATGTTGCCCTGCGGCTCGAATGGCTCATTCAGAGCGGCTGATAAAGTTCGATGCGGTTGCCTTCCGGATCCCTGATCCATGCGAATAGGCCGTAATCGTAATCCTGGGTTTTTTCGATCGAGATGCGGCTCTCCCGGAGTTGATCAAGAAATTCCCCGAGATCCGACACACGAAAATTGATCATGAATTCAAATCGGTCATCAGGAAGCTTCTTCTCCGATTCATGCACGGCGAACACCGTGGTTTCTCGTTTTGTGCGATCGGGGTCATCGCGCTGGACAAATTCCATCCCATACGTCCTGTATTCCGGATAATGCGTGAATGACAAACCGAAGTGTTTTGCGTACCACTCCGAAAGCGATTTCGCATCGTTGGCATAGATGAAAACGCCGCCGATGCCATTGACGCCGATACGCGGCTCTTCGTCGCTCATTGCTTCTGCTTGAGAGTCTTCACGGGATAGGGCGGCGGCTCCGGGACCTTCACCGGTGATCGCTGCAGCTCCTCTTGCAAATACTTGATCGCGGCGTCGAGCTGTGCATCGCCCCCGCCAAATGTTGCGTGAGGCATATTGTCGACGACGATATCGGGGTCGACGCCGTGACCTTCGATCAGCCATTGCCGCTCCGGACTGTAAACGCCGATCTCGGCAGCGCTGGCAATTCCCTTATCGACGAGCGGGTTGTCGAACGACAGCCAGATTTCTCCGCCCCAGGTGCGCATGCCGATGACCTTGCCGAGCCCGAGCCGCGTGTTGGGGAGGTTTGAGAAGTGGCGGGTTGTGTAGAAAATGTTTCCGTCCGGCGTCCAGCCCACGACTGAGGCATTGCCGCTTTCGTAGGTGAGTCTTGCCGGAAGTCCGCCCGTGACGGGCATCGTGTAGACTTCGGTTGGTTCTTCATATTGCGCCGAAAAAGCGATCGTCGATCCGTCGGGAGAAAATGACGCTCTCGACTCGACCCCCTGATGCGTGGGGAGAGCGATGAGAAGACAGATGCATAGGAAGACGAGCTTCATGCGGCAACTCCTGAAAAATCTGTTTACCGAATATTGTATGCAAGAATTCCCGACAAAGTAACAAAATCCATTTGGAGTTGCAAGATTGGCAGCAGTCAGGCCATAGCTTTACATGGTGGGTCAGACACGGGACCTGGCTGACACGGTAGGTCAGACATTCTTGTCTGACAAATAGGGACGCAAGATGGACGGATGACAGACAGGAATGTCTGTCCCACCGGGTTTGCTCTGAATGACAAACACGTCACGAAGTGATGCCTTCGGCAAAGGCCGCGGACAAGTCGGCGGGAGTTGCAGAGGGATTACCCTGCATTGTTATCAATCGATTCAATCTGCCTGGTCGCTGCGTCCCACGCGAAGTACGCTTCGGTCAATTTCGATTGGACTTCCCTGTACTCGGCAGCAATATGTTTTGCCTCATCACCATTCTTGTACAGTTCAGGATCTCCCATCAAGGTTTCAATTTCACTCTTGCGGGTTTCCATCCTGCTGATGTCGTTTTCGATGCGCTCAAGCTTTTGTTTCAGCGGCTGGAGTTTCTTCGATAATGCCTGGCGGCGTTGCGCTTCCGCCCGCTTTCGTTCCTTCTCCGAAGCGGGGAATTCGCGATCGGACATTTCCCTCCCCACATCCTCTGCTGCGGCGGCTTTTCTTCTCAACGCTCCACGCTCAGCGCTCTCCGCTTCCCTCTCAGCTTTTTTCTTCATGAGATAATCCGAAACGTTGCCAAGGAATATTCTCACGCTGCTGCTGGCGACTTCCAGGACCTTGTTGACGAGCGGATCGAGGAATGCACGATCATGGGAGACGATGAGATATGTGCCGTCATACTCAGCCAGCGCTTGCTGGAGTATTTTTTTGGAGCGCATGTCGAGATGATTTGTCGGCTCGTCCATGATGAGAAAATTTGCCGGCTGCAGCAGCATTTTGGCGAGAGCCAGGCGGCTCTTCTCGCCGCCGGAAAGCACGGCGACCCTCTTGAAGGCATCGTCGCCATGAAAAAGAAACGACCCGAGGATCGTCCGCAGCTTTGTCCGGATTTCACCGACGGCGACATCGTCGAGGATTTCCAGCGCCTCCTTCGAAAGATCAAGCTCCTCGGCCTGATGCTGTGCGAAGTAAGAGAGGATGACATTGTGGCCAAGGAGGCGTTCGCCGCCGCTCGCCGGTTCGACTCCGGCAACGATTCTGGAGAACGTCGATTTGCCGGCTCCATTGACGCCGAGGACGGCGATCCTGTCCCCCCGTTCGATGGTGTAGTTCAGATGCTCGAAAACTCTTTTCTCTCCATACGATTTTGAGATATTCTTCAGCTCCATCACCTTCGCCCCGCTCGGCGGCGGCTGCGGGAAATGGAAGTGAATCTCCTCTTCCTCATCCTCGATTTCAATGATTTCAATTTTTTCAAGGGCCTTGATCCGGCTCTGTACCTGCCTCGCCTTCGTCGCCTTGTATCGGAAGCGTTCGATGAACTCCTGCGTTCCTTTCAGTTGCTTCGCCTGATTTTTTTGAGCATTGACCAGCTGCTCTTTTCGTACCGACCTTTCTTTCTCGTAGAACGAATAATTGCCGGTATAGCTCTCCACCTTGCCGCGGCTGATCGCGATCGTCTTATTGGTCAGTGCGTCAAGAAATGCCCTGTCGTGTGAGACCAGCATGATGGCGCCGTTGTAGTTGCGCAGGTACTCTTCAAGCCACTGGAGAGATTCGATGTCGAGATGGTTCGTCGGCTCATCAAGGAGGAGAACCGACGGTTCCTTGAGCAGCAGCTTGGCGAGGGCAATACGCATCTGCCATCCGCCGCTGAATTCTTCCGTTTGCCGGTTGAAATCCGGCACGGAAAAGCCGAGTCCCATGAGGACCCGCTCGATTTTTGACTTCATCCGAAACGCGTCGAGATCCTCCAGCTTGTGCTGAAGCTCGCCGGAGATCTCGAGGTTCTCGGCGTATTCCTCGCTCGCCGGATCAAGCGAGTTGAAAAGTCTGTAGACTTCTTCGAGCTCTTGCCTGATCTCGATGATGCTATCGAACGACGTTTCGACCTCATGATACAGCGTTAATCCGGTCGCGACGATCCCATCCTGAGGGAGATAACCGACGGTCACATAATGCGCCTTATTGATCGTGCCCCGTTCGGGCTCACAGGTGCCGTTGACGATCTTCAGCAGGGTGGATTTTCCGGCGCCGTTGGAACCAACGAGGCCGATGCGGTCATGCGGGCCGATCATGAATGAGATGTCCTCGAAAAGCGTTCGACCGCCGAATTGCGCCGTGGTGTGGTCTAGTGTAAGCATAAGTTTGCATAGCCCCATTCTTCAGAATGGGTAACGTGTGTTGCCTCCAGAATGGGGTATGAGCCTGGCATGTCGGGGGAATTCGTGGTTAGAAATCAAATAAAGTATTTTTTCTGAAATCGAAGCGAAACGTTGACAAGGCCGATGAGGACCGGTACTTCTACAAGAGGTCCGATCACTGTCGCAAACGCAACACCGGAATTGATTCCGAAGACGGCGACGGCCACAGCAATCGCGAGCACGAACATGACATGAGAGTTGCTTTCGAACGCTTGCCATGGTCGTGCCTGCGTGATGAGATTTTCAACATCGAAGAGGACGAATCGGTTCGTCGGCGTGCACTTCGGGACGAGCAGCCATATGACTCAATTCGAACAAAAAAATGGACGAAGAAATAAACGCCCTTCGTGTATGGAGACCAACGGTTGTGCTATTGATACTCTTCCGGATTAGCAACCTTATAGACACCGGCCGCTGCGGCGGCGCCAGCAAAATTACCGATCAAGAAAATCCAGATGTCGCCAACAGAACTGAGTCCCATGGTCGTGATACCGACGGCGACGGCGGGATTGTACGCACCACCAGAGATGGCTCCACCGGCGAAAACGCCTGCCGCCAGTGTAAAACCGATGGCAAGTCCGTAATACGAATTCCCTGCGTTCTTTTTTGATGTGGCCGTGTTCAGCACCACATACGCCAACGCGAACGTGAAAAGAACCTCATTGAGGAGCGCCTTTGTGATTTCCGGTGATGCCGGCGTCACAGCACCCCCTCCTTTGAAGAAATTCACGATAAGCGCGGCGAGAATCGCTGCGGCGACCTGCGCAATCATGTACGGAGCTACATCCTTTGTGTCGCACTTGCCGCGCATCCACACCGCGAGTGTAACAGCGGGATTGTAATGGCCGCCGGAGATATGCCCGCCGGCGTAGACCATGACCATGAGAGTTGCTCCGATGGCAAGCGGCGCGAGGCTTCCCGCGCCCGGTTCGATGATGGTAAGTCCGACCACCAGCACCAGAAAAAACGTACCGATGAATTCAACGAGATAATTTTTCATATTGGTCTCCTTGAGCTATGAGTGACGTGCGGTTCGGTAAAGGGCCGATGGCTCGGCAACTTCCCCGACTATTTCGGCTTATGATAATACTTCAGAGCTTCCGGTAATTCCTGTTTGATCTCTTCAATCCGCGTTTGATCGGCCGGGTGAGTGCTCATGAATTCCGGCGGCGCTTCGCCCTTCTTCTGCGCGGCCATCCGCTGCCAGAACGTCAAAGCCTCGTTCGGATCGTAGCCTGCCATCGACATGAAGATCAATCCGAGATGGTCGGCTTCGCTTTCCTGTGTCCGGCTGAAGGGAAGGAGGACGCCGAACTGAGCCCCGAGCCCGAACGCGGTCATGTATAATTGTTTTGTCTGTTCCGGCTTTTCCGCGAGCACCTGCGACAACGCCATCCCCCCGAACTGCGCGAGCAGTCCCTGGCTCATGCGTTCACTACCGTGCTGGGCGACCGCGTGAGCGATTTCATGGCCGAGGACGACAGCCAATCCGGCTTCCGTTTGCGTGACAGGCAGGATGCCGGTGTAAACGACTACTTTGCCGCCAGGCATGCACCAGGCGTTGACGTCCTTACTTTCCACCAGATTGAACTCCCAGTTATACCCGGCGAGTTCGTCGGACAAATTGTTCTGCTGAAAGTAACTTTCTACGGCATGCTGGATTTTCAGACCCACCTTTTTCACCAGCTGGGTTTGCTTATCGTCGGCAGCGATGACTTTGTTGCCCTTCAGAAAATCCCCGTATTGCTGAGCACTCATGGTGAGCATGGTTGAACCCGGGATGAGATTCAGCTGTCGTCTCCCGGTCACCGGCACACTGGAGCATGCGGCGAGCACCATCAGGCAGACGAACGCGAGGATAGGAGTCTGTCTGAGTAACCGATTTTTCAAAATCATTTTGCTCAATCTGAATTGATCTGCGTCAATGGAGAAGCGGTCGGTTCGTTGATTAACTGGACGTTGAGACTTGTGGCGACATTGTGCGTCCAACCATAGTTCTTGGAAGTGTCCCGGCCCGCCTTGGCGGCCAATTCCTGAAATTTTTTCTCGCGTTCGATCTCCTCCTTCGATTTTTCCTGCGCATATCCCGTGACGATACTCAGGCCTATCACGAATGCCGATATGAACCTGATCGATTTCAAAATGTGTGGGTCAAATGCCGGACAAATGTAACGATATTGTCGGCAAGTTCCAATCTCGTCAACGCACAGGCGGGGAGGGTGGGGGAAGGAGGTGCTCGTTAGAAGATGACGAATGCTCAGTCCGCCAAAGCCTCCTCTTCGGTCTCAAAAAGTTTGAAAACCTTGTCGAGGTGCGTCAGCTTCAGCAGGTTCATGACGTGCGGCGAACATCCGCTGAGTCCCAGCACCCGTTGTTTTGCGCGAAGAGCATGATAGTAGGTGATCAGGAGGCCGAGCCCCTTTGAATTCATGTGACGCACCTCTTTCACGTTGAAAACACATTTCGAATAATCGTCCCTGTCGAAGAGACGCTTGATATGTTCCTGGATCCGATCAACGTCGTAGATCGTGATGAAGTCCCCTGTGAGACGAACGATACAGACGCCGTTCTTGATCCGATGCGATATTGAGCATTCTGCCGGTTCGCTTTGATGTGTGGGTGTCATAATAATCCTACGCTGTCATGAAATGATTCCAGAATTCCTCAAAAATGTACCAAGAACTTTTCTGAGATTCAACCACCGCAGAAAGTTGGACTCCACCTTGAAGGTGGAGTCCAACTACCGGGTTGAGGTGGAGTCCAACTACCGGGTTGAGGTGGAGTCCAACTACCGGGTTGAGGTGGAGTCCAACTACCGGGTTGAGGTGGAGTCCAACTACCGGGTACTCATGCCCTCATCAGCTTCTTATACTTGATCCTGTGCGGCCGCTCGGCCTCGACGCCGAGAAGCTGCTTGCGATGTTCTTCAAATTCCGAATAATTGCCGTCGAACCATTCGACCGCACTCTCTCCCTCGAAGGCAAGGATGTGCGTTGCCACGCGATCAAGAAACCAGCGATCGTGGGAGATGATCACGGCACAGCCTGCAAAATTCAGGAGCGCCTCCTCCAGTGCGCGAAGCGTGTTGACATCGAGGTCGTTCGTCGGTTCGTCGAGAAGCAGGACATTTGCCCCCTCTTTCAACACCTTTGCGAGATGGACGCGGTTGCGCTCGCCGCCGGAGAGCACGCCGGTCGGCTTTTGCTGGTCCGGCCCGCTGAAGTTGAACCTCGCGACATAGGCACGCGAATTGATCTCCCGGCTGCCGAGCTTAAGTAACTCCTCTCCCGCAGAGATCTCCTGCCACAGAGTTTTGTTCGGGTCAAGCGGTCGGTTCTGGTCGATGTACGCAATTTTCACCGTCTCGCCGATCGAGATCGTTCCGCCATCCGGCTTCTCCTCTCCGATGATCATTCTGAACAATGTTGTCTTGCCGGCGCCGTTCGGGCCTATCACGCCGACGATGCCTCCGGGCGGAAGGCTGAAGTTCAGATCCTCATAGAGAAGGATATCGCCGTAGGCCTTGGCCACATTGTCGGCACGGATGACGATGTCGCCGAGTCTCGGACCGGGAGGGATATATATTTCCAGCTCTTCTTCACGCTTTGCACTTTCTTCCGCAAGCATCGACTCATAGGCGGCAATGCGCGCTTTGCTCTTTGCATGCCGGCCTTTTGGATTTGTCCGTATCCACTCGAGCTCGCGCTGCAGCATCCGTTGTCGTTTCGATTCCTGCTTTTCCTCCACGGCGAGCCGAGCCTGTTTTTGCTCGAGCCACGAGGAATAATTTCCTTCAAACGGGATCCCTTCGCCCCGGTCAAGCTCCAGAATCCACCCCGCGACGTTATCGAGAAAATACCGATCGTGCGTTACGGCGATCACCGTTCCTTTGTACTGGCCGAGGTGATCTTCGAGCCACTCGACCGACTCTGCATCAAGATGGTTTGTCGGCTCATCGAGAAGCAGCACATCCGGTTCCTGAAGGAGCAATCGGCAGAGTGCGACGCGGCGCCGCTCGCCTCCGGAGATGACGGATACCGGTGTTTCGCCGGGTGGGCAGCGGAGGGCGTCCATCGCTTGCTCGAGTTTGCTGTCGATGTCCCACGCGTTGAGATGATCGATCTTCTCCTGGAGCTTTGCCTGTTTCTCGAGCAGAGCATCGTAGTCAGCGTCGGGCTCGGCAAATTTCGCGCTGATCGCTTCGTATTCTTTCAGCAGTCCGACTGTTTCTGCCGCCCCTTCCTCGACGATCTCCTTGACCGTCTTTGCGGGATCCAGTTCAGGTTCCTGTGGAAGATAGCCGAAGGTAATTCCTTTTTGTGCCGTGATCTGCCCGATATAATCCTTGTCGACTCCGGCGATGATCCGGAGCAGCGTGCTCTTTCCGGATCCATTGAGGCCCAGGACGCCGATCTTTGCCCCGTAAAAGAATGAGAGATAAATGTCCTTGAGAACCTGCTTGTTCGGCTTGTGGACTTTGCCGACGCCGATCATCGAGAAGATTATTTTGTTGTCAGTCATAGTTCGTCAGTGAAGAGAGCTGTGAGCGCTGAGTTGTCAGTCAGTATTGAGCTGTGAGTACCGAATAGCTAAAGCGTCATAGTTCCGATGCTGAAGCAGAATCGGATGAACGAGAGAAAATATGCGAAATTGCGGAAGGACGATGAATGTTGACTGTCGAGCGAAATAGTATTTCGCTCTATGTGGGACCGACGAAACCCAACGAATTACACCGCCCTGTCAAATATCCAGCTGAAGGATTCCTGATTGTTGAAGCTCACCCGCTCGGCAAGTTTATGATAGCGGTCGGCAAGTCCGCAGAGGTAGTCCTGTGCTTTCGCTGCAGCATCGTGGAGGCCATTGATGTTTGCCACCGCCCAATGTTTTACAAGATCGTCGATGATGTCGGCATAGTCGCGGACAGTGTAGACCCCGATGCGCTGAGCAATATTCGAAAATTTTTCGAACAGGCGCTGGTCTTTGCCGTCATACATCGAGACCGCAGGCATGGCAATCTTCCGCTTCATCATGGTAGCGAACGATCTCACCGCCTCAGCGGGGTCAAGTTCAAAGATTTTATCCATGAACAGTTTATAAGCCCTTTCATGACGTGCTTCATCTCCGGCGATGAGGCCGCAGATTTCCTGGAGTTTCTCTTCGCCCGCGCGCTTTGCCAGCGTAGCGACGTTACGGTGGGAGATTTTCGTCGCCCGCTCCTGAAAGGAAGTATAGATGAAGCCGAGATACGGGTTGTTGTCCGTCTGAGGATTAAATCCGCTTTTGATGAGATGATGGATGGTCGTTTCCACCGCGCGCATATCTACTCTCCCCGTGAGGTAGAGGTAGCGATTGAGAAGATCGCCGTGACGATTTTCTTCTGCTGTCCAGCCGCGGCCCCACTGCGCCCACGCCGTTTCGCTTGCCCCTGTTTCGTCCGTCACGCCTTTAAGCCGGTTCAACCAGGTCTGGTAGCTCGGCAGCGCTTCTTCAGTCACTGTGTCACCGACAAGAACAACGAGGACGTCGTCCGGCAGGGCTTTCGCACGGTCGCGGAATTCGATCAGTTGTTCCTTCCAGTTCGGCGACGTCATGTCGGGGACAAAATCGCTCGGCTGCCAGCTTTCTTCGACCGGTTTAAGCAAGGAAGAGAGGTGCTGACCGACAAAGCCTTCGATGCTTCGTATGACCTCAAATTGCGAGGAGGTGACTTCAACAGCTGAAGTTGCGGCCATTAAGCATCTTTCATAAATTGAGAGAGAACGTTACAGCTATGACCGTAAAAGATACAATTATTTGGCGTGGTTTCCAAGCAGAGAATCAACTCTCCTTGCTCATCGTCCGCACATCATGGAGCTTCCTCAGATCAATGCTGAGATGGTCGTCATCCGAGGGTTCAAATATATCCGCGAATTTTGCATTCCATACGACTTCAAAATGTTTGTATGAGGAGCAGGAACGGACCGTGATCGACAGGGTGAACGATGACCCAATGCAGCGGAAAGAACATCACCCGCGCGCGCGGAGGCTCAATGTCCTCCATACATTTTCTCGCCTGCCTCGACCCTGATGGGCAGGCGGTTTTGTTTCGGCGGGATGGGACATGTCGCGAAATCTGTGTAGACGCATGGCCAGTTGTATGCCTGATTGAAATCAAGGATGACCCTGTTGTCCTTCGGCAGATCTGTGTACATCTGTCTCCCCAAACCATAGGTCTCCCTGCCGCTTGTCGCGTCGCTAAACATGATGAACAACTTATCGTCGGTTCCCCGCTCAAAGATGGCATCAAGGCGGCAGGGTGTTCCGTCGATTTCAAAGACGAGCGCTCCGGGGCACGAATCGTTTTCGACCGTGTTGATGATTGTCGCGATCGGGATGATCTTTACCGGAGTGTAAGGTTCAAATCGAGCTTCGACGCGCCATTTCGGATCGATCGGGAAAAATGTCAGTCCTTTGAAACTCTTTCGTGAAGAACTTTCCTTATCCCGTCCTCTGATCGCAAACTGGTCTCCTCGTTTGATCAGAAAAAAACTCAATGGGCCGAGATTCAGCGTCGTCGCATCGGCCAGCCCGTCTTCATCGGATTTGAGTACGATCGATGTGACCAGCGAATCTTTCAATTTGATGCCGGCTCCGGCGCGGGCTTCAAGCCGGACAACGCCGCCGTTGAGCCAGAATGATCCTGCAAACTTCGGTGCTTTGCCTCGAGGAAAGACCATAGCATTCGACGAATCAGAGCCGAATGTGTTCTCACCTTCCTTGAGCCAGAAGAGTCCAAACAATGTGAACCATCCAGTCTCGCTCGTAAGCCTTGCCGCTCGTTTTTGCTGCCACTCCCCGATCTCATGTTTGTACGCTTCCGGATCCACATTTGAATCTGACTTCGAGCAGCCCTGGCTGAGGATGAAGGCGAGGGAGATGAGGAAAGTGACGACGAGATGTTTTGACATAAAAACCTTCAGTATCTGTTGCGTGGAATACTCATATCACCTGATCACGATGGCCTTAGCCTCCGCCATCGCATCCAGCAGGCCGACAACATCCTGGAGAGAGACGGAGCCATAGTACCATGAACCGCCCGCGAGCTGTTCGGCCCGGACGGCCTTGTAAATATCGAAGAAGCTCCGCTTTCCATCGACGAAATTATAGACTTCGTCGCGCATCAGGCTGTGGAGGCTTCCTCCGAACTTTGTGTTCCCGCGATTTTCGAAATACGATTTCAACGGCATCGCGTTGGCCGGAAATCTCCTGGCCGCGTACTGTTCAAGGGAGTCGGGGTGATCTGGCGGCGGAAGATTTCCATGAAGCTGCTTGTAGTACGCTGTAATGTCCGTCATCATTTCAGGTTCCCTGGTTTTCATCCTGCCGGCCAGTTCATCGATGATCGATGCGTTTGCTGAAAATACCTTTATCGAATTCAGCGCACGCGCTTCACGGTCGGTTCCCTGTTCGATGAGCAGGCTCGCATCGCTCCAGCCATCGTTTTTCTCGTTCTGTGAATCGTGCAGTACGCGGACCGCGGCCTGAAGATCGTTAGCCAGGCGGCGCTCCCCCTGTGCGAACGTCTCGCCGGCGAAGAGCGGGACGCTCTTCTCGCCGGCGAACGCGAGCACATAGGCCGTAGCTCCCATAAGAAACGCGTTCCGGTGAAGCTGGGTCTGGTCGATCTGATAGAGATCGTCGTCCGACGAATGGATGTATGGATCGTCCCAATTGATCGTTGCAACTGCGGGCACGCCGATGGCGCCTTCGACGAAGCACATGTGATCGGACGAATTGAAGTACGGAACGAAGCGCGCATTGTATCCCTGTCGTGTTCCTCTCGTCGAATAGATCGGTCGCGTGAACGGCCGGGGATAGCCGCCCGATCGGCTTGCTGCGAGGAACGGATTGTTCGTGAGGATGAGAAAATTCCCCACGCTCTCAAATATGGCGTCGAGGTATGAGGTCCGCGAGTACGGCGCAAAGATCAGGTGTTGGACGCGGCTGCCCATCGACTGATTTGCGCCGACCATGTCCTGGTGGATATTCGCGAGGAACTTTTTCGGCTCGTCCGGGTGAGCAGAAAAGTATTTGTACTCCGATGAAATCTCATCGGTCCACCAGAACCGTAGGTCCCGCAGCGGCCGTTTCATTTTCCCGTCCTTCATCAGCTTATTGAAGGCCCGGGCCATCTCGAGGATATTTGCGCAGCCGCTGCCGTCGTCGTTTGCAGAGCTCTTCTCTTCCTGGAGATGCGCCGTGATGATGATCTGCTGATCATGGATCTGCGAGCCGTGGATCCAGCCTTCAATGAATCCCGTGTGTCCCGGCCCCTTCCCGATCTCCGTCACGACGTTCGCTTTCAGGACAACGCGCCCGCCTTTTGTCCGCTTGCCGGTCGCGAAATAATCCTGCATCTGATCCGTCTGGAGGATTTTCTTCAACAGTTCGCCTTTGCGCGGCGGGAGAATGAACGCGAACGTCGGCTGTTTGCCTGCGGGAGGCGTAACAGAAATTCTGCTCCAGGCGATTTGGTCCGGGACGTCCATCGGGTTGCGGGACTCCGATGTCGGATAGGCGACGACGCCCACGGCGCCCTTTCCCCAGACGGCATTGTTCACCGCCCCGCCCGGAGATCTGTTTGTCAACACGATCTTGCCGGCCACGTTCAGGCCGCTCAGGCTGTCGTCCTTTGCATCGCCGATCCAGACAAGTTCAGCGGTGACATCAGAGCTGTGACTTCCGTCGGCAAGATAGACCGGCGCTTCCGCGATGTCGGCCAGTTTGACTTCGACCGGCTCCACCATCCAAAGCTCCGCGCTCTTTGCAGTATAGTTCGGGCCGCCGAGTTCCTGTTCGATGAAGTGCACATCTTCTAGTCCGGCGTCCTTTGCTGCCTGCATAATGTAATCGGCAGCTTTGAAAAATCCTTCCATTCCGGAATCGCGATGCCATTGACTCAACACGCGAATGGTCTCGAACGCCCGGTCTCCTGAGAGCTCATTTTCCAGCATCCTGATCTCATCGTCTGTCAGGAAGGGAAGAGGTTGTGCGGCGGCACGAATTCCTGCGCAGATGAGGAGAGCAAGAAGAGGAAGTAGTAACCTGAACAGGCGCATCTGGTACCTCAGAGAGAATTGGAATGTTAAAAAATTATCGAATAAATATAGGGAAAAAAAACATCGCGCGCATGAATGCAAAAGGGCTAAAAAGTGGTTGTGGGGATACATAACAAAAAGTCCCGCCTTACAGACGGGACTTTTTGATTGACGAAGGGAAAAAGAATCTTATTTGACCAACAACATTTTCTTCGCGTCCGTGAATTGCCCCGCACGGAGATAATAGAAGTAGACACCGCTCGGCAATTGGGTCGCATCAAACTGTACCGATTTGTGACCGGCTTGTTCGAATTCATCGACCAATGTTTCCACGGTTTGACCAAGAACGTTGTATATCTTAAGCACAACTCGTGAATCGTCTGCCAGACTATACCTGATTTCAGTGACAGGATTGAACGGGTTAGGAGCGTTCTGTTCAAGACCGTACTGGAGGTTGCTGTGTTCGTCGGGCCCCTGCGAGATCCCCGCCTTGAGTGGTATGACACTCGCTCTGACGCGGACCCAACCTGCGTAGTCAGAGTAGTTACCACCGTTATCTTTTGCACGCACCCTGTAATAGGCGTAATACGAGCCTGAGCAACTAAGCTCTACATCGTTATCGATGACTGACGTACCGGTCGTCGTAGCAATCGTGACTGGAGTTGAATTGTTAGAAGTTGTTCGCTGGACTTCATATGTTCCCGACGAAGCGAGATCCACTTCGCTCGTTGCGTTCCACTGTGGTTTAGGATAACATGGACCCAGGCTTTCAGAACATGGATTGCAATTAGTTCCAGTCACCGTAAAATTGCTTGGCGTTTCTGGCGCTGGATCAATCTTGTAGGTTCCTCCTGCAGTACCAACATAAATTAACGCATTGCTGGTAGGGTCGCGCTGTAGATCGTTCAGTGGCTTCGGTAGACTAGAGGTAGTAATCTCCGACCATCCCGAGCCACCGTTTCCGGTCTTATAGATTTTCTGCCCGTCTCCACTAATCGCCCAAAGGTAATTTGCCGAGGTCGGGTACGATGGATGCATGAGCAAGCGCTTGGCCCCTGTGAAAGGAGGTGATAATTGAGACGGAGCGGGGGCTTTCTATGTCCTTCCTTGTACACTAGGAGGCGGTCGTTCACGTTGGTTCATTTCCATTTACCTCAGAATAAGAAGTTTCTTAGTATCCGTGAATCTTTCTCTCTCTCCGCCATCACTCTGGCGAGCGCTAAGACGGTAAAAATAGACGCCGCTCGCCATCTCCCGAGCATCCCACTCCATCGACTTGAAACCTGAAACTTGAAACCCATCCACAAGTGTTGCGACTTCCTGCCCAAGCACATTGTACACGCTCAGCGTCACGTAACCATCAACGGGTAATTCATAACGAATAACGGTTAACGGATTCAAGGGGTTTGGATAATTCTGATCCAGTGAAAACTGGTTCGGGGTTCCAGGTTCGCGGTTAGGGGCCGTTCCATCCGGCGGTTGAGGCGGAAGCTCATCTGTCGGGATGATTCTTATCCTGCTTGAGGATTCTACTAATCCCGACGAGGAGAGGATGAGCGATCCGTTCTGACTCACCTTCACCCAATATGCTCTGCTGGGATGGATGCTGTCTTTGGTGAAGTAACTTCCCCCGTAGCCATAGAACTGCGACGTGACAATCCCCGGTGGATCAGACATAATGCTGCCGACCGCCACCGGATGGGAGATTGAGCCGATCAGGTTCCACCGTGCTGTGACGGGAATCGTATCCTCGGTCAGGTCAATTCCCACAAACGAAAGTTTCGCATTGCTTAGCTTATTCCAATATCCCCTCCCGGGCACCAGTGTATCCGACTGACGATAGATTCGTTCATAGAGAAATGAGCGGGGTAAGCCAAAGGGGCACGGGGACTCCACAGGCACAGAGACCAACTGCCATCCCAGGCCCAAGCTATCGGTAATGACAAACTCACTGCCTGTCCCTTCTGCAGCAGCGGATAATAACACGGTATCCGGACTATCGCTTTGATTGTGGATGAGGATCATCTGCGCGGATTTATCCCCTGCACTCAGTGGAGCAAATCGTACAAGGAGCACGACACTGTCATGCGGGCAGAGCGTGACGTTATCTGGGGCGATGGAATAGTCCTCCTCATTCGAAACACGGGCCGAAAGGTGAAGAGAATAGCTGAGGAGATTCTTTACCATAACACCCTCATACCGGCTGCAGCCCACATTAACGGTATCGAAATCGAGGGATGTCCTTGAGAGTGCAGGAGAGAGATGGGGGAGCTCTCCCCGGCAGTAATAGATGTTCCACTTGCCGTCGATGAGTTCTTCCCAAGCAACATGAACTGCTGAGGCGCTAAGCGTGACAGATGGGACTTCCGCGTTCTCTGCCGTCGGTGTCAGGTTTGTGACAGCTCCCCACGTTGCTCCCTCGTCCAAACTCACTCGAGCCTTAATCCGGAATGGACCAAAATCAGATTCCTCGTGCATCCAACTGACGGCGACCACGTTTCCCCTCACCGCAATAGCGTGGAATGAGCCAAATGGAACATCGCTTACCACCTGGATCGGCTGCCAGCTTGTGCCGTTGTCGTACGAGAGACGAACTGCCATGCCTGCGCTAAACCATCTTCCGCCGAACTCCTCACCCCGCCACATCACGCCGATTGTGGTTCTCTCGGTGCATCCGGTGTATTCATAGGTGGCGATCTCGGGCATGTCGGAGCCGTTGGTGTCGATGGGTGAAAGAACCAGAGAATCCTTCCATGTGTCGGCAAGATCGATTGAGCGGTGAAGGACAACCTCAGGCGCGGGCCCGGGCCACATGTCTCCGGGGTGAAAGAAGTTCAGAAGGCCAGGGGTAAGTGCAACACGAAGTTGGTTGGAACTCGATGATGGCATCCGAAAGGGATTCTTCGTCCAACTTCCTCCGTCGTCGGTGCTTCGGCTGATGCGAGGGTACTGGGCTTGACCGTTTATGTGCGGTACATAGACTGCAGCCATAGTAGCACTTCGAACGCTAGCTGAAAAAATTGCGCCACTGCTATCACTCGATGCCACCATTGGACTTGACCACGTATCACCACGGTCAGAACTTTTCACGAAGTACACCATTCCCATCCCTGCACGATCATTGGTCACGAAAAAGATGTAAACCTTTCCGCTGTTTACTACCGTCTGACTCCATCCTACGTAAGCGGGAGAAACAATCGTATCTGAGATCAAATCTCGTTGTGCTTCCCATGTCGACCCATTTGTGGTTGACCGGATGTATGGTAGTCGAATCCGGTTGGTTCCCCACGCAATCTCCCAGACGCAGTGAACGGTATCTCCTTGAACGGCAAGACGGGGTGTGTAATTTCCTCCAGATCCCTGTGCATCCTGTGAGAGCTTGATGATCGGTCCCCACACCACGTTGTCGCCAGCACTTCTGCTTAACGCTTCGACACCTCGCCGCGCTTTTAGAGCTTGCCCGTTGTGGAAAACCACCTTTGTTCTTTCATGAGGCAGTTTGCCCCTCATTTGCGGAGATAGCTGAGCTTGTGCTACTTCAGCAATCAGAATCATTGCCATTACTATTAGTGAGTGCATCGCAAGCATGATCGTTTTCATCATTGAATTCTCCTTCTCTTCTCGCTATCCATCGTCATCTGAGAAGAACCATTTTTTTCACGTCTGTAAAATAACCGGCTGTAAGCCTGTAAAAATACACCCCGCTCGCCATCTCCCGAGCATCCCACTCCACCGACTTGAAACCTGAAACTCGTTCACCTCCCTTGTTCTCTGCTTTGGCCGATGACATATAAAACACAAAACCCGCTGCACACCATAGTTGTGTACAAGCGGGTTCTTAAATCCGTGTCGTGCCTTTCGTGGAGGTATCGTCCACAAAGTCCGAGCAAGAGGGATTTTCATTTCACACTTCTATCACAATCTTATCTCATGTTCCCATTGAATCGTAGATGTAAGGCCTCATTACTTTTTTGAGTGTCCCCTGATTGGTGGTCAGTGCTTTTCTCACGGACGGCGACAACCGTGTCACGATTTCTTCCAGGCAACCCTCATTCCGAACGATCACAATCCCAAGATTTTCTATCACCAGCTCTCACACTGGCTCGAGCCGTCAAAGAACAATGTGGCGTCGGGTATACGACTCTCCCTGATGATGCAAGTATAGCAAATCAACATTGGAAAGTCAAGAAAAATTTACGAATTACATAAAAATTAATAGTGAGCACGTAAGGTACTAACGCTAATTGAGCTCTTATCGCAAACGACATCAAAATGCCTAACATGAATGAAAAAGGCGGCTCTGGAGCCGCCTTTTTCGGAACAAATATCGTGTTCGATCACTTGATCGACAGCAATTCCACTTCGAAAATCAGGGTAGAGTTCGGGGGGATCGCCGGCGTGGGCGGCTGTGCGCCGTAGGCCAGCTCGCCAGGGATGAAAAATTGATACTTCGAGCCGAGCTTCATCAACTGCACACCTTCGGTCCAACCCTTGTTGACTTGATTCAACGGGAACGTCGCCGGTTCTTTACGTTTGTACGAGCTGTCAAACTCCGTTCCGTCGATCAGCGTGCCGCGGTAATTCACCGTCACGGTTTGAGTCGCGGAGGGTTTTGCCCCCGATCCTTCTTTGAGGATTTTGTATTGCAGTCCGCTTTCCGTCGTCTTCACGCCCTCTTTTGATTTGTTCGCTGCGAGGAATGCCTCGCCTTCCTGCTTGCTCTTGTCGCCCATCGTCTTTGCCTTCTCCTGTTGTTTCATGGCTAAGTCTTTTCTGAATTCCGTCATCACTACCTCGCATGTTTTTTCATCCAACAATGCTTTGCCGCTGTCCGTAGCATCTTTGATGCCCTGTCCGAGAACAGCGGGGGTGATAAGAATTCCCTGCATCTTCAAATTCTTCCCGATGTCCATGCCGATCGCATAACTCACCGAATCCGCGCTTGTCTTGACCGCAACTTTTTCTTGCGTATTTCCCTGACACGAAATAAGAACAAGAGACACGCTGGCAAATAATACCGATTTCATCAAGAAACTCCTTTAATTTGTGTGCGTTCCGGGATTTTGACTTTGTGAAGCCGTTTATGATAGCATTTTAATCCCGTGAAACCAAATCCTCCTCGATGTGACCGAGCAGCCCGAAAACAGGATGCCCGACAAGAATGAGGTGCTATGTTTCTCCTTCTTTTCTCGTGAACGAGCCGATGCGCGTCTCCGACTCGGTCATAGCGGCGCATTGCCGGTCAAGTTCTTCATAGTCGGCCATGCGCTCCTGGCGGAACGAATCGTACGCATCCTTTGAGTTCCAGTAATCGATGGTAAGGTAGCGGCGGCCTCCAACGGCATCGTGGAGCAATTCAGTCCGCAGATAGCCGTCTCCATGGCTGAAAAATTCCGCCCAATCACCATGAGGACCATAGCTCCGCTCGAACGCTGTCTCGTGCCCCGCCTTCACGCTGAATTCCCAATCGATGATCGTTGTGATCTTCTGCCTCTGGTATCTTCATTCCACCGATGGATGGCATATCGCGCAGCGCATATCGCACAGCGCATATCGCACATCGCATATCGCACATCGCATATCGCACATCGCACATCGCATATCGCACATCCCCAATCCAAAATTCCCCACCCCTCCCCTACTTCGGCAGCCCCTTCTTCGCCACCGTCTCCATCACGTCGCAGAACCTGTCGAGCTCCTTGAGTGTCGTGTAGACGTTCGGTGTGATCCGCATTCCTTTGAATTCATCGTGGATGATCGGGACGGTGAAGATCTTATGGGCATCCATGAGATAGGTGCCGAGCGCAGAGGGGTCGACGCCGACGATCTCGATATTCCCGATGGCACATGATTGGTTGTCATCGAAGGAGGTATGAAAACGGGCATTGGGGAGGTTCTTCAGCCTGTTCATCCAGTATCGCGAGAGGAAGCGGAGCCGGGCTTCTTTCCGCTTTGGGCCGATGCCGTTGTGAAAGAGAAGCGCCTCGCCGATGGCGAGTTTCGGCGCCGCGGAGTGCGTCCCGATTTCCTCATACTTCCGTATATCTTTCGCCTGTTCTTTCGTCGCTGCCATGAGCGGCCAGATCTTCTCGATCTTCTCGCGATTCACGTAGAGCAATCCGGTTCCTTTTGGTGCGTAGAGCCACTTATGCAGACTCGTTCCGTAATAATCGCAGCCGAGATCTTTTTGGGTGAATGCGAAATGTGCGAACGAGTGCGCGCCGTCGACAATGACTTCGATTCCCTTCGAACGGGCAAGCTCGCAGACCGCCTTCACCGGCGTGATCTGTCCGGTGATGTTGATGACGTGCGAGATAAGAATGACCTTCGTTCTCGGCGTGATGCCTTTGTCGAAGGCGGCCACGATCTCGTCGAGATTCTTTGGAGGGATGGGGACCTTCACCAGTTTCAGCACGAGGCCTTCGCGCTGCTCGCGCTGATGAAGCGTCGTGATCATACGTCCATAATCCTGCGTCGTTGTCAGGAATTCGTCGCCGGATTTCAGATCCATGCCCGTGAGGAGAATCTCGAGGGATTCCGACGCGTTGCGGGTGATGGCGATCTCTTCGCGGTCACAGCCGAAGAGATCTGCAAGCCCGGTGCGGATGGTCTCCGACTGCGGCTCGAGGATCTGCCACATCGTGTATGCGGTGGCATCCTCCTGCTCCCAGAGGTAACGCACGACCGCCTCGGTGACGATGCGTGGCGAAGGAGACACTCCTCCGTTGTTGAGGTTTGTGATGCCTCTCGTGACCGTGAAGGCCCGCTGGATCTCGAACCAGAAGTCCTCATCCATCGCGGCCTGATCGGGCGCAAGATGTTCGACGCGCCTTGTGGCAGCGCGGACGTTTTCGAGGAGCGATCCGACTGAGGTTGTCGTCAGCGCTGCAAGGCCGACGCCCTTGCCGACCATGGAGAGAAATTTGCGCCGGTCAAGGTCGCTTTGTGATGTTGTCGCGGATTGGTTCATCAGTGCACCTGTCATTGTTTGGACTGGAGTTTTTTGAGTTTTTCGATCCCGCTGGTGTTCTTTGGATCGAGTTCAACCGTATTCTGTATAGTTCGGGATACCCGATGTATGATTGAGGAGGTTATGGATGGTGATCCTGTCGCCGGTCGCTTTCGGATAGTCGAGAAGATAGTCGATGATCTTTCCATCCAGCTTCAATCGGCCCTCCGCCACCTGCTGGAGAACGAGCAGAGCGACAAACTGCTTCGTCACCGACGCGATTGAGATCATGCGTATCCTTATTTGTGCCAACAAATAGAATCCATTCCTGTATGCTTACCATTTCGCTGTCGAAATATTCCATCGCAAGGATGCTGTGAATATAGGCATTGTTCCCGAGGTAGTCAACCATTTCGATTGACATCTCCCCAATAATCCACTATATTAAATCCGCAATCAAAAATACGCAATCCGAAATGCTAAATTACATCTGGCTCGGCCTCATCGTGATCGGTATCGGAGTTGCTCTGTACAGCGACATCCATGACCTTTCCTCGAACACCTATCATAATGGTGAGGAGTATGCCGTCTCGATCACCGTCCTGAGTCCGGCCGAGCTTCCACTGAAAGCCAATCAACACTATGAGTGTACGATTGCGCTCAATCTTGACAGCTATCGTTCTATTTTTGGGGAGTCTACAGGCATGCTCACTCAGCGTGCCGAACTCATCGCCGGGACAGGCGGGGGAGTACTGCATATTGCTTTGGACGACAGGACGCCGCAATTGTGGAGAAAGACATTCGAGTTGCAGAAAAACAGCGGTTACCTCTTTGCCCGCGTTGCGTGGCAGACAGAAGCTGAGCCGTTCATTTCGGCCAGGATGAAGCTTGACCCGGTCACCTTCATAAAGATGAACGCCGTCACGAACGACGGGATTATCAAGTACGCGAAGACGGCCGTGGAGCTGGCGATCGCACTGATCGGCATCATGGCGCTCTGGCTCGGCATCATGAAAATTGCAGAGCAAGCCGGTTTGGTGGCGATGCTTGGGAAAGTTCTCCGTCCGATCACGACACGGTTGTTCCCCGATGTGCCCGCCGATCATCCCGCCATGGGGGCGATGATCATGAATATCTCGGCCAATATGCTCGGCCTTGCAAACGCAGCAACTCCTCTCGGCTTGAAAGCGATGGAAGAGCTTAACAAGCTCAACAAGAAGCTCGGGACAGCCACCGACGCGATGTGCACATTTCTTGTCATCAACACAAGCAACGTGCAGCTCATTCCGGCGACGGTGATCGCGATTCGGGCAGCGTCAGGATCTGCCAATCCAACGGAGATTCTGGGCCCGGTTATCGTGGCGACGTTCGTCGCTTTGATAGTGGGTGTGACGACGGCAAAGCTGTTGGCGCGGTTGCCGATCTTCAAACGACAACTTCAGGTGGTCGAATGATGTCAGCGTTTACAAACATAGTAAACATCATTTCCATTGTTGCGATTCCCGCATTGATTCTCTTTGTCGTTGTCTACGGTGTCGTAAAGAAGGTGAAAATTTACGAATCATTTGTCGAAGGAGCGAAGGAGGGATTTAACGTTGGCGTCCGCATTATTCCCTACCTCGTTGCCATGCTCGTCGCGGTTGGAATTTTCCGCGCGGCCGGTGCGATGGAAATCCTCTCTTCGATACTGGCGCCGGTAACGAAGCTGATAGGCATGCCGCCCGAAGTGCTGCCGATGGCGATCGTTCGCCCGCTTTCGGGAAGCGGCGCGCTTGGGATGATGTCGGAGATTATCAAATCGCACGGGCCGGATTCCCTCATCGGCAGGATGGTTTCCGTGATGATGGGAAGCAGCGAGACGACGTTCTATGTTCTGGCAGTGTATTTTGGCGCAGTCGGCGTAACCAAGACACGGCAAGCTGTTCCAGCCGGCATCATCGCCGATGTTGTGGCGCTACTAGCTTCCGTGTGGGTGGTAAATCTCCTCTTCGGCTGAGGATCCATTCAGTGAAGACGAAGGGTCCGTAAATAGATCGCTTTGTGTCTTCGTGCCTTCGTGGTCATTCTTTTTGGTGGGATCAAGCAGTATCATGTACCTTACAATGCTTTTTTTACCACAAAGACACAAAGGCACAACCTCACTTGGTGCCTTGTGCCGACCCAACGGTTTCCTTCGGAAAGGCATCACTTTGGGATGGGCCATTCAATTCCAAATCAGGGCACAACCTTCGGTTGAATATCCTTGATTTTCAAGGGCATGTTGGCTATATTCACGGGTCACCTATTTTCAGACGTGCAAATTCTCGAAACGCTTTTTCGGTCTCCCGACATAGCCAATGAATGTATTGAATAGGATCATCGTTGCATCGCTTCCTGCTGTCCCCAAGCCAATCATTCGTCAGTTCGCAAGCCGATATATCGCCGGTGAAGAGATTCAGGACGCAGTCCGCGTCGTTCGACAGCTCAACAGTCAGGGAATCCTCGCCACACTTGACGTCCTGGGAGAGGACATTCATCAACGGCAGGAAGCGGTCGCCTCTCGTGATAAGATTGTTGAAGTCCTGCAAGCCATCACAAGGGAAAATCTTAACTCAAATGTTTCGATCAAGCTGACTCAGCTCGGATTGAAGCTCGATAGAAATTTCTGCCTTGAGGCGGCGCGTCACATCGTCGAAACGGCCAGCGCTCTCAACAACTTCATACGTATCGATATGGAGGATTCTTCCTGCACCGACGATACGATCTGGATCTACCGCGAGCTGAGCAAGGAATTCCGGAATGTCGGGATCGTCTTGCAGGGTTACCTCCGCCGGACGATGAACGACGCGGAGGTGATGATGAACGGCGGGCTGGTGAATTTTCGTCTTTGCAAGGGGATCTACATCGAACCGGAGGGGATCGCCTACAAAACACGCCCGGATATCAACCGGAACTATACCGGCGTTCTGGAGCGCATGCTGCGTGCGAAGGCATACGTCGGCATCGCGACGCATGATGACGAGTTGATCGAGAATGCCTACCGCATCATCAAGGGATTGGATTTGGGGATCGATCAATATGAATTTCAGATGCTGCTCGGTGTCCGACCGGAGCTTCGGTCGCGGATCGTTCGTGACGGACACCGGCTGCGGATCTACGTGCCGTTTGGCAAGCAATGGTATCAGTATTCGATCAGGCGTTTCAAGGAAAATCCACAGGTCGCTGGATATGTCCTGAAGGCGCTCTTTACCAGAAACCGTATGAATTGATCATTGATGAGACGCATATATCCTGAAGAAAATCCGAAATCCCCAAATCCGCAATCCGAAACCCCAATATAGAGGAGCACTCTATGGCTGAAAATAATAAATTGTCCTCCACGTTCCGACCGTTTGTGGCCTCGGAAACTGTGATGGCTGAATTTTCTCTAAGGGCGATCATTCTCGGGGCTCTTTTCGGCCTCATCTTTGGTGCAGCGACAGTCTATCTTGCGCTCCGCGCGGGATTGACAGTCTCGGCTTCGATTCCGATCGCGGTTCTTGCTATTGCAGTTTTCAAGAAATTCGGTCAGTCGACGATCCTGGAAAATAACATTGTTCAGACCATCGGGTCGGCCGGTGAATCGATCGCTGCGGGTGTCGCGTTTACGTTTCCCGCGCTCATTTTTCTCGCAGGAGGGGAGAATTATTTCAATTACCTCAACGTCCTTACGCTCGCTTTCGTTGGCGGAATTCTGGGCGTGCTCTTCATGGTGCCGCTCCGTCGGTCGCTCATCGTGAAGGAGCACGGAGCGTTGCCATATCCTGAAGGCACCGCATGTGCGGATGTTCTTATCGCCGGAGAGAAGGGTGGCTCAATGGCGAGGCGGCTGTTTACCGGCCTGGGAATGGCAGTCGCCTATAAAACGTTGATGAGTGTGTTTGGCTTATGGAAAGATGTTCCGGGCTACACGACGCCGAGGGGCTCATCATATCCGAATGCCAGCCTGAGCGCAGAGATTACACCGGAATATCTTGGCGTCGGGTATATCATCGGGCCGCGGATCGCGGGCGTCCTGGTTGCGGGCGGTGTTCTCTCGTACCTCGTGCTTATCCCGTTGATTTCATTCATCGGCGATACACTTCCGGCAATCCTGAAGCCCGCCGGGAAACTGATCAGCGACATGAACCCCTCGGAAATTCGCGGCGGTTTTGTTCGTTATATCGGTGCCGGTGCGGTCGCTGCCGGCGGACTCATCACGCTCATCAAGACACTTCCGACCATCGTGTCGGCATTCAGAGACAGTTTCAAGAGCATGCAGGACTTGAAATCGGGCGTCAAGCTTTCACGCACGGAGCGCGATATTCCGATCAGCTATGTGGTCTTCGGTTCGTTGGCCCTCGTGTTGATCATTGCCATTCTACCGCAAATGCCGGGAACCTTCCCCGGGACGCTCCTTATGGGATTACTGGTCGTAGTGTTTGGTTTCTTTTTTGTCACGGTCAGCTCACGAATCGTGGGGATCATCGGTTCATCCAATAATCCGATTTCGGGAATGACGATCGCCACGTTGATGGCTACTTGTCTCATCTTCGTCAGCATCGGGTGGAAGGGTGATGTGTTTCAATCCGTCGCGCTCGTGGTCGGCGGTATCGTGTGTATAGCCGCCGCCAATGCCGGCGCGACAAGCCAGGACCTGAAAACCGGCTACATCGTCGGCGCGACCCCCATCTGGCAGCAGATCGGTCTCATCATCGGCGTGCTCGTTTCAACATTCGCAGTCGGGATGACCTTACAATGGATTGACGGTTCAATGGCGTACAAGGGAATCCCTCACGCCATCGGAACTGAAAAATTTGCGGCACCACAAGCTACTCTTATGGCGACCATTATCAAAGGTCTGCTTGCGCAAGATCTTCCGTGGGCGCTCGTGTTCATCGGTATGGCGATTTCGGTCGTCGTGGAATTGTGCGGGATTCGTTCGCTGTCGTTTGCCGTCGGCGTATATCTTCCGCTCTCGACAACCTTCCCGATTTTTGTTGGAGGAGCGTTGAAGGGGCTCATCGATAAGATGCGGGGCGTGAAAGAAGAATCGGAAGTGAGCCCGGGCATGCTCTACAGTACGGGCCTGGTTGCCGGCGGTTCGCTCACCGGAGTGTTGATCGCGATCTTGAGCGGCATCACGTTCATGACGGTGACCGCGGGCGCGCAAAAAGAAGTTTCGGTGGCAGAATACCTGCTCGACGCTGTGGGAATCCATGGCTGGGAAAAACTTGGAGCCGGCGCTGACTTTCTCGGCGCAGCGATGTTCGCGCTGCTCGCTCTCTTCCTTGTCCGCACCGCGATGAAAAAAGATTAACAGAAAGGATACTACCATTGTCTGATGCCATTAAAGGACTGAAGCCGGAGTCCGTTTGGAAATATTTCGCGGAAATCTCCCGCATCCCGCGCGGATCGAAGAACGAGACAGCGATTGCGGAATATGTGATCGACACCGCAAAACGAATCGGACTTGTTGCCCGGCAGGACAAGTTCGGCAACGTCGTGGTGAGGAAATCCGCGGCTCCCGGCTTTGGCCATGTCCGAAGCGTCGCACTCCAGGGTCATCTCGACATGGTGTGCGAGAAGAACGCCGGGACGGTGCACGATTTCAAAAAGGATCCGATCGAGCTGGTCCGGCAGGGCAACGCGGTCATGGCGAACGGGACAACGCTCGGGGCCGACAACGGGATCGCGGTGGCGACCAATCTGGCAATCATGGAAGACAAGTCGATCGAGCACGGTCCGCTCGAGTTTCTCTTCACCGTCGACGAGGAAACCGGGCTCACCGGTGCTCACAACCTGAAACCAGATTTCATCGAGAGCCGGACACTGCTCAACCTTGATTCGGAAGAGGAAGGGTCGATCTATGTCGGCTGTTCAGGTGGCAGAGACACGCTCGGCACATGGAGATTGGTGTTTGAAAACTCTTCGCCTAAATGCGTGGCGATGAATCTTCAGGTGAGAGGATTGCGCGGTGGTCATTCAGGGTTGGAGATCGAAAAGAACCGGGCCAATGCGATCAAGCTTCTCAACCGCGTACTCATACAACTCTCGGCTCTCGGCTCTCAGCTCTCGGCCATTGATGGAGGGAATAAACGCAACGCGATCCCGCGCGAATGCGCCGCGATCCTGTTTATCCCGAAACCAAAGCTTGCCGCCGCTCAGAAGATCGTTCAGGATTTTCTCCGGGCCGTGAAGGTTGAAGCCGGCTCCGTTGAGCCCGATCTGGAGATCGCGCTGAATGAAAATCCCAAATTGAAGAGAGGAAAAGTGCTGAAAAAAGCGGATCTGGCCCGGCTGTGCCAGGTCATCGCCGCTCTTCCGCATGGGGTGCTGAAAATGAGCTCGGATATTCCCGGATTGGTCGAGACCTCGACGAACGTTGCCGTCATAACAACGACGAAGAACAGCGTTGTCCTTGCAACGAGCCAGCGCAGTTCAGTGGTGACCGAGCTCGATGAGGCGGTGGAGGCCGTGACCGCAATTTTCTCCCTTGGCGGCGCGAAGGTGGAAACGACCGACGGTTATCCGGGGTGGAAACCCAATCTTGATTCACCCGTCCTGAAACTTGCAAAGGAAACGTACAAATCTTTGTATCGCAAGGACCCGCAGGTCAAAGCCATTCATGCCGGACTCGAATGCGGTATCATCGGCGAGAAATATCCAGGTATCGACATGATCTCGTTCGGTCCAACGCTTGAAGGTGTCCACTCCCCCGACGAGAAAATCTATGTCGACACGGTCGAGAGATTCTGGAATTTCCTGCTGGCGATTCTAAAAAACCTTAAGTAGGACAACTTTGTAAGTTGTCCTACTCGTGTTGCCGTTTTGAAATTATCCTACAGGGAGGACTGTGGAGAAAAATCATACTTATTTTGAGCGTCATCTCCCGCATTATCAACCCGAAGGTGCGATATTCTTCATCACGTTTCGGTTGGCAAATTCTCTGCCGATGAACATCGTTAAATCGTTGAAGGTTAAATATAGAAACTTCACAGGACCAACCAGAGTAGGACAAGTTACTAACTTGTCCGACGCGGCAAAGCAACGCTACTTTGCAAACTTCGAGCCATACCTCGATCGGGCCAGCAGCGGTCCTCATTGGCTGTCGGACGAGCGGATAGCAAGACTTGTAGCAGACAGTCTCCATTTTTGGGACGGTAAGCGGTACGAGCTGCTGTGTTACTGTATCATGCCCAACCATGTGCACATGGTGATCGACCTGGAGGGATTTGCCAAATTGTCGGCCGTAGGACAATTTAATAAATTGTCCTACCAGCTATCGCCGATTCTTCATTCCATCAAACGCTATACGGCACGAGAGGGCAACAAGCTCTTGCAACGGACCGGTGCGTTCTGGCAGCACGAAAGCTACGACCACGTTGTGCGAGACAACCGAGAGCTTAAACGTATTGTGGCGTACGTCCTGCACAACCCGGTTCAGGCGGGTTTTGTGGAGGATTGGATACAATGGCAAGGGAGTTACGTGCACCGGGATTTTGTGTAGCAAGATTTTTCAAATTGCCTACTACGGAAAAGAGAAACAGGTAAATTGGCGCCTTGCTGTCTCGCACGGTATTGAATGTTTCCGGGCGCTTGACTAAATTACAAGGACACCTCTGAAAGGCCGAGCCATGCTAAAGAATTTCGTTTTTCTCATGTCGTTCGCTGCAGCCGCCCTATTCTATGGCTGCACAAGAGACAACCCGCTTGGACCGGTGCAATCCCCGAATGATCCTTCTACAGATGACCTCCAGACCTTTGTCCTGAAGTCCGCCGCTGACAGCCGTCTGCCGGCTCCTGAGGTTGAAGATCGGGAGGCAACTCCGGACGAGTGGTTAATGCTCCAGGAAATGATGCGCCACGGTCGGCACGGCCAACATCCGGCCCCGGCCGATGATCCTTCGATATTCTGGAACAGTGCGACAACTAGTTTCGGGATCAAGGCGAATTTTCCGCCTCCGAAGCTTGCACGCGCTTATGCACTGGTTCACGTAGCCATTTACGATGCTCTCGCGGCTCGTCATGCGAGGCACGGTCATCGACTCATCAGCAGCGTCGTTGGAGCGGGAGCCGGTGCGACAGTTCTCCTCTATCTTTTTCCGGCTGATTCGGTTCAGATCCTGAATTCCGTGAGCTTGCAATTGCAGGCCGACTCAAACCTCAGCATCAGGAAGGTAATGCGTAGCTGGGTACTCGGCCGGATCGTCGGGCAGTTGGTTGTTGAACGGGGTAAGCACGACAATTCGGATGCTGTCTACACAGGAACGCCGCCGACAGGCGATGGCATTTGGACGGGAACAAATCCCGTCCTTCCGATGACAGGAATGTGGCAGACATGGATTACGACGTCCGGATCGGAATTCCAGCCCAAGGCACCATACGTGTTCGGTTCACATGAAGATTCTGTCGATGTTCAGGAGGTACTCGACAGCTCCCTTCATCGCACCGCAGATCAGATCGCCATCGTGCACAAATGGGCCGATCTTCCTCCGCCGACAATCTGGAACATCTCTCTCAAGAACCGCATCACCAGCAACAATCTCAATTCGTTCCGTTCCGCCAGGGCATACGCCTACCTGAACGTCGCCATGTACGACGCGTTTATCTCGTGCTGGCTGACAAAATACGCCTACTGGATCGCAAGGCCATTCCAGCGCATTCCCGGACTCACGACCGTCATCAAGACGCCGAATTTCCCTACCTACTCATCGGGGCATTCCACGGTCTCCGCTGCCGCGGCCCAGGTGCTCAGCGAGCTCTTCCCCTCCGAGCAAGCTTTTTTTGACGGCGAGGCACACGAGGCGGCGATGTCGCGGCTGTTGGGTGGGATTCACTTCCGGCACGACAACGAGCAAGGGCTTGCAGTGGGCAAGAAGATCGGAAGGAAGGTTGTTCATGTGATGCGCCATGATCGGTCCATGATGCTTGCGGAGGATGATTAACAAGACACCTCACACGGCGGAGTCAGGCTGCCCGTCCTGAGATCATAGGCCAAAACAATTCTCACGATTGTGAGCAACGCGACCCGGACAACTCCTATTCTCGGTTCAGGACGTAGCCGATCGTCAGCTGGAGTACTTTCACAGGTCTTTTCTCCGGGAAAAAATTGCCACTGTATTTCCAAATCTGGTACGTTGGATGATATTCCGGGTAGCTGTACAAGAATTGCAGCCCCACATCGATCCTTTTCAGCTTCGCCCCGATACCAAGTTTATAGCCGATCGCCTTTGCGGCAGGCGCGTCGATAGTAAGCGTGTAACCATAGGCGTCCGTCACTTCCAACTCAGGGTAGTTCGCATAGGCAAGGCCGGCTTCAGCACAGGCGTAGACCCAATTCCATCGTGATAAGTGGGAATTCAACATGAAGCCGCCCAACAGCCAGCCGATTTGCCGAACACTTGTGTTAAAGCTGAAAAAAGGTATCTCTTCCTTCCAGCGGCTGCCATCCTGGCCGTTAATATTTGCCATAGCCGTGACTGCAAAGCCGAATCCATGTGTTAGCCCAAGTTCGACACAAATAGGGGTGGAATAAATATTTTCTGATGAATGTGAAGTGGATCTGGTGATTGTTACCCGAAAATCCGTGTAGTGAAAACTTCCCCCCTTGCGGAGACTACATTTG
>Ga0080064_1000346_pt1 | contig 131345 bp, 114 predicted proteins | sample Subgrocontami54m_FD_69260 | JGI IMG/M metagenome (GOLD analysis project Ga0080064, IMG submission 69260) | Subsurface groundwater microbial communities from S. Glens Falls, New York, USA - GMW46 contaminated, 5.4 m (SPADES assembly) (version 2) ...
AAAGTTGCCCTCATCATCGATCGGAAACCAAAAAAACAGAAACTGGGCGCCGTTCACCTTATGAAAAAGCAATCAGGCCATCGAACCGCGGCGCTCTGTTCCGGCCCCGTCGGCCATTCTCTTCCCGTAAATTTCCCGCTCCGAGCGGTCGGTTCCCGTTTTGAAGATCTCATGCGTTTGAGGAACCCCCGCCCCGTTCATTCAAGTTTCTCAAGGAGAGTTTCTCTCCTCCCATGCGCCGCCGCATCCCGCTAAATCCGACCCGTCAAGGCAAGAACCCCTGAAACGATCGCTCCTCTTCATACGCCATCCGTCATATTGACTCGGGCCCTACGGAGGGTATAGGGTATTCCATATCGGATCACTAAAATGGATCTTCTACGGATATTCTACTCCCCAGACCCCTCCCTCCACCCCCCCTTGGGCATAGAGGCGCGGCTTTATTTTGCCGGCTTGTTTTTAAGCCTCTTCCTTCTGGGTTGTCAATCTCCGCGAGAAGAGCCTTTACGGCTCGGATACATCGATTGGCCCGGTTACGAAAACCTCTATCTCGCTCAGCAGAAAGGATTTTTCCGGGAGGAAAAGACCCCCCTCTTTCTCAAAGATTTTTCCTCTTTCAGCGACCTGATGAAGGCCCTTGAGGCGGGAAGGTTGGATGGGGCGGCGATTTCTCTCAATGAGATGCTCCTGTCAGGGCTTGGAAAGGAATATCGGATCGTCCTGGTGCTGACCGCCTCTCACGGCGCCGATGGCATTATCGGCCAGCCGGAGATCCGATCGTTGAGAGATTTGAAGCACAAGCGGGTCGGCGCGGAGTTGAACGGTCTCGGCGGATATGTCCTGACCCGCGCGTTGCAGAAAGCGAATATGGTGCCGTCGGACCTGATCCGCGTCAACATGACCGCGACCCAGGAGGCGTCCAGCGCCTTCATCGAGAAAAAGGTCGATGCGGTGGTCACCTTTGAACCGATCTTAAGCCGATTGATCAACGAGCAGAAAGGGAACCTCCTCTTTACGAGCCGGGAGATCCCTTCGGAAATCATCAATGTGCTGATCTTTCATCGAGACATTTTGAAGTCTCGGCGGGGTGATTGCCTGAAGGTCCTGCGGGGATATCTGAAGGCGCGCGACTTCTGGAAGCGGGCGCCGGAGGAGGCCATTGCGATCATGTCGCGGCGGGAGCGGGTCAGCCTGAACTATTTTAGAGAGAGCCTTAACGGTATTTTGGTCCTGGACCTCTCGGCGAATCTCAATTATTTCGGCCTGGCCGACACCGAGAATTATTTTCTAGAAACACTCAAAAGCTTTCAAGCGTTTATAGAAGAGAGCCGGCTTCCCTACGAGCCGGTCTCTTTTGAGAACCTTCTCAGCGATTTACAGGATGGAACCCTGCATGTGAAGGAGAAGGAATCGTGAACGAGACGCAGGCAGGATGGCGGAAGATTCGTTCAATCTCAGTCGCCATCGCCCTATTGACATTGATCGGAGGAGTCGTTTTTGCCCTGATCATCGCCAGCGTCTCTTACTGGATCCAGCGAAAAGGCGATATCCGGGATCTGGAGATTCGCGCCCAACAGACGAGCGACCAGCTGAACTATATCGCCGAGGTGCTTCTTAATAAAGGGGACCTGAACTCCGTACAGCGGATCGTTGAGAATGTCAGCACCGATCGGGGCATTCTTTTTATCGTCATTATCGATGCCAGCCTGAAGATATTGGCATCCAGCCAGCATGATCTTTTGAGATTGCCGATTTCAGAGTATAAAAGTGATCCGGAATTTCTGGCCGAATTCCGTCAGGTGATCACCCATCACAAGACCACCTTTTTCCATCACCCCGAGCTCGGTCATTTCGAAATCATCGCTCCGATTACCCTCCCACACGGCTCGCGAACCCAACCGCTGAGCGTCGGAGCGGTCAATATCGTCTTCAGAGACGACCCTTTGATCTGGAATCCGAGGCGGAACTTCTGGCGGCATCTTCAACTCTCTCTGGTGCTGACCGCCTTTGGCATTGCCATCCTCTACGGAGTTCTTCGCCGGTGGGTGACCTCCCCGCTCGAACAACTGACCCGGGCCTCCGAGCGGCTCGGTTCCGGGGACCTGGGGATACAGATCCCGGTCTCCTCTTCAAATGAGATTGGACGGCTGGCCGCCACTTTTAATGCGATGTCGGCCTCCCTGGCGAAACAGCGCCGGGCGATTCAAGCCTCTGAAGAGCGATATCTCCAGGTTTTCCACTCCTCTCCCGCCTGTCTGATTGTCGTCGATGCCGCCGGCATCATCGCCGATGTGAATGCAACGTTCCTCGAGGAGGTGGGGGAACCGAACGGCCGATCCGCCTGGATTGGAAAATCAGTGACCGAGGTGCCCTTCATCCAGCTGGGGAAACTGGAACGGGAGATGAGAGATCTTCTAAAATATGCGGCGCCGGCCAAGCGTTGGAAGGTGTCGATTCCTCTCCGTGGGAGAGGCTCCCCCTCCTTCTTCAATTTCAGTGCCGCCCCTCTCTTTGACAGCGACAAGGCGGTGACCGGAGCCGTCATTGCATTGGAAAACATCACCACGGAGCAGACACTCGAGACCCAGCTGATTCAGTCCCAGAAGATGGAGAGCCTCGGCGTGCTGGCCGGAGGGGTGGCCCACGATTTCAACAATATCCTCACCGGAATCCTCGGATATTCCTCTCTTTTGAAGAGGCGGCTCCCTGCAGGCGATCCCACCCTGCCGGCGGTGGAAGTCATCGAGAAATCGGGGCTTCGGGCCAAAGCCCTGATTCAGCAAATGATGGGTTTTGCCCGACGCACCGCCTCGATCAAAATGACGGTCGAGGTCAACAGCCTCGTCTCGGAGATTGTGCTGCTGCTTGAGAAGGGGATGATGGGGCAAGAAGGATTGATTCAAGTCGATCTCGATCCGGCCTGCCCCAAAATATGGGCCGACAGCGGACAGATTCACCAGGCGGTGATGAATCTCTGTCTGAATGCCAAAGATGCGCTTCCCCCAGAGGGGGGAACGATCTTTTTGAAGACGAGGAAGCGGCGGCTGCCGTCCCGCTTCGATCCCTCCTCTGAGGAAGCGTGGGTTGAGATCACCGTTCAGGATACCGGGTCGGGGATCGAACCCGACCTCCTGCCCCGCATTTTTGAGCCCTTTTTTACGACCAAAGAGATCGGAAAGGGAACCGGGCTCGGACTGTCGGTGACCTACGGCATCATCAAGGAGCATGGCGGGGAATTGACGGTCCAGTCAGAGATCGGAAAGGGAACGATTTTCGCGATTGTTCTTCCCAGTATGGAGAACGATGCCGGTAAAGAGCTGGGGGAGGGCCCGGAGATTGTCCTCAAAGGAAGGCGTCGGAAGATCCTCCTGATTGATGACGAGGCGGTCCTTTTGGAGATGGGAAAAAAGATCCTTGAAGAGCGCGAGTTCCAGGTCCTGACGGCCGAGGGGGGGGAAGCGGGAATTGAGATCTACCGCCAACAGAGCGATAAAATCAGCCTGGTCGTCCTCGATCTCCTGATGCCCGGCATGGGGGGATCGAAGACCTACGCGCAACTCCGCGAAATCAATCCGCAGGTCAAGGTCCTTCTCACCAGCGGTTATAGCGGAAATCAGGAGTTTGTAGCGCATATCGGAAACCCTCCCTTCCTGAAGAAGCCGTATCGGGTAGAGGAGTTCCTCCATTTCGTGAAGAAGGCCCTTACTTAAAGAAATCTGCGGCCTCAATCCGTATTTCAAAATCAGGAGGGCCGGTCTTGAAATTTGACAGCCCAGTCAAAAGTGAGGAATCACGCGCGATCTCGTTATTATGCTGCCGTTGATTTTCAAAAATCCCTAGATCCACTGTTCTCTTTCTGATATGATCCCCCCATATTTGTCACCGTTTCTGATGAGGAGGAAGGAGCGGCGCGCCCACAAAACCCCAACAGAACGATCTATCAGCCGACCCGCCATTCCATTTCAAAAGGGGTCGAGATCCTGAAGCAAGGAGGCTTGGTTGCTTTTCCGACCGAAACCGTTTACGGTTTGGGGGCAAACGCTTTTGACGCCAAGGCGGTGATGAAGATCTTTGCGGCCAAAGGCCGTCCGTCTGATAATCCTTTGATTGTCCATGTGGCGACCATGGAACAAGTGGCGCTGCTGGTTTCGGAAATGCCGGCTGCCGCAAAAAAGCTGATGGCGCGGTTCTGGCCGGGGCCGCTGACGCTGGTTTTTAAACGCTCGCACCGGGTTCCTGCAATCGTTTCGGCAGACCTCGAAACCGTCGCGATTCGAAGTCCGGATCATCCGGTGGCGCAGGCGCTGATTCGCGGGCTGGGGGAGCCGATCGCCGCGCCGAGCGCCAACCGCTCGGGGCGGCCGAGCCCGACCCGGGCGGAGCATGTGGTCGAGGAATTCGGAGAGGCGGTTCCTTTTATCCTCGACGGCGGGCCCTGCCGGGTGGGGGTGGAATCGACCGTGGTCGATCTGGTGAGCGATCCGCCAAGGATTCTCAGACCGGGCGCGGTAACGGCCGAAGCGCTCCAGGAGGTCATCGGCGATCTGGTTCCTTTTGCGCCGGCGAAGGGGATCAGAGAGAGTCGCGCTCCCGGGGTGAAGCATCGGCACTATGCCCCGAATTTGAAAATGGTCCTGGTTCCGCCTCAGAAATGGGAGTCGGCCTTAATCGAATGGCGGCGCTCGGGAAAGCGGCTCGGGGTTCTCTGCCGGAAGAGCCGGACTGACCGCCAGGGGGTGGCCTTCTACCGGTCGGTCCGGGGGGGAGAGGCGGCCTATGCACGGGGACTCTTCGCGGCATTAATGGAGGCCGAGGCGGCAGGGGTGGAAATTCTCCTCGTCGAAACGGTAAAAAAAGAGGGGATCGGTGTGGCGATCATGGACCGCCTGGAGCGGGCCGCCCGCGGCGCCGAACAATAAAATTTCAAAACAGGAGAGAGATGCCGAAACAAGAGGAAAAAGCGAGCCAGGCGAAAGGGGTCCTGGTCGGAATTGTGGGGGGGAGTAAAAGCGACTTCCCGGTCTTGGAAAGAGCGGAAGCGTTGCTGAAGGACCTCGGTATTTCGAATGAGCTGAAGGTGGTCTCGGCCCACCGGACGCCCGACCAGATGTTCAAGTATGCCGAAACCGCCGAAGGACGGGGGATCGAGGTGATCATCGCCGGAGCGGGAGGGGCGGCCCATCTCCCCGGCATGATTGCGGCGAAGACCCATCTGCCGGTGATCGGGGTGCCGATTTCGACCGAAAGTCTGCGCGGGCTCGACTCCCTTCTTTCGATCGTTCAGATGCCGAAGGGGATTCCGGTGGCGACGGTGGCGATCGGCGGGGCGGAGAATGCCGCGCTGCTGGCGGCCGAAATCCTGGCGCTGAAATATTCCGACGTCCGCGACGCCCTTTTAGCCTACCGCGCCGGCCAGACCCGCTCGGTTCTGGAAGGCACGTAGCGTGATGGGGGGGGGGCAGAAACTTGGAATTCTGGGGGGAGGACAGCTGGGGGCTTTCTTCGCCGTCGCCGCGAGGCGGCTCGGTTACCGGGTAACCGTTTGGGATCCCGACCCGGCGGCCCCTGCCGGCGCCTGGGCCGATCGATTTGTCGCGCTCCCTTTTGACGCCCCGCGAGGCTTTCAATTATTTTTAAGCCAGAGCGAGGCGGTCACCTATGAATGGGAGAATATCCCCGTTTCCCTGGTCGAAGCGATTGAAGCCAAGCTCCCGGTCCGGCCCGGAAGCGGGGTCTTGCGCCTCCTTCAAAACAGGATTTCCGAAAAAAACTTTCTCGCGGAACATCATTTTCCGGTCACGCCGTTTCGGGCGGTGACGCATCCCTCCGAGCTTCAGAAGAGGGTGGAAGAAGTCACCCTTCCGATCGTCTGCAAGACCGCGACGGCGGGATATGACGGGCACGGCCAGTGGCGGCTCAATTCTTCGGAAGAGGCCGCGTCGCTTGCGCAACGCCTTCAGCCGCGTGACACCGGATGGATCGTAGAGAGGCGGGTGCCGTACCTCAAGGAACTTTCCGTCGTCGTCGCCCGGAACGATCGGGGCGCGTTCAATGCCTACCCGGTGACCGACAACGTTCATGAAAAGGGAATTCTTCGCCTCTCCCAGGTCCCTGCCGAAATCGATCCGGCGCTGGCCCGCAAAGCGACCACCCTGGCAACCGATGTCATCTTCGCTCTGAATGGGGTCGGGGTTTTTTGCATCGAGATGTTCCTGCTGGAGAACGGCGAACTCCTCGTCAACGAAATCGCCCCCCGCCCGCACAACGCCGGCCACTACAGCATGGATGTCTGCACCCTCTCCCAATTCGAGCAGCAGGCCCGGATTCTCTGCGGCCTCCCGCTCGTGCCGCCGCAGCTTCTCTCTCCGGCGGTCATGGTCAACATCTTAGGCCACGAGATCTCCGCCCTGACGTCGCCCGGTCCGGCCGATGAACTTCTGGCGATCCCCGGCGCCCGGATCTATCATTACCGAAAAGAGGTGATCAAAGAGGGAAGAAAAATGGGGCATGTGACGATTGCGGATCCCGACGCGAAAAGCGCCATGGAAAAAGCGGGCCGGGTGAGGGCGATTCTGGAGCGGGAGGCGGAAAAGTCCTGCTAAATGACCTGGTGAGGCCTCGACGCTTCATTCTGATTTTAGATCGGTTATTTTTTTTGAGAAGGGGATTTTTTGGCGTTTAAGCGCGCCAGATGCTTTCGGGCCTGCGCATTCCTGGTGGCCGCCCCATCCCCTAGGCTATTCGGGTCCAATTCGAGCGTCCATTGAAACGCCTCAGCGGCCGCTACCCTGAAGTGATTCCGGTCATTCGGGTCCTTGAGGGTCTCCATGAGTTTCATTTGGGTCTCGCCGAGGGCGAAAAAAGTTTCCGGGGAGTTTGGCCTCATCTGTGAGAGGGTGGAATATTCCCGGGCGGCATCTAAATATCGTTCGTCCTTAAAATAAAGCCGGGCAAGGCGTTCACGCGCCCTTGATTCGTTGGGGTCCTCCTCAATGAGTGTCTGCCACTGCTCCTCCGCCTTTGAAGTTTCACCCTTCTTCTCATAAATGAGGCCGAGATTGTACCGCGCTTCGCCAAACGAAGCATCCAGCCCCAGCGCTTCTTCGTACTCTTTTTGAGCTTTCCCGTAATCGTTTTTCTTAAAATAGATGTCACCGAGACCGACATGAACCGCAGCAACACGGGGATCAAGTTTGTTTGCCCGCAGATAAGCATCCAGCCCTTCTTGATGCCTCTCCATCCGAAGATAAGTAAGGCCCAATGAAATGAAGGCATGCTTATCTTCGGGAGCCAGCAAGCTGGCCTGTTTAAATTCCTGAACGGCTTCTTCCAGGGATCTTTTGTCGAGATAGAGCCGGCCCAGCCAATAATGAAGCGTCCCATTTTCAGGATGTCCGCGAATCAGATCTTTATAAAATTGAATCGCCTGGGCGCCGGTCCGGGTGGCAACGTAGTTCAAATGAAGCGCTTGATGATATTTATGCGTGTCCAGGCTCAGCGTGACCGCCTGAGTCAACTTTTCAATCGCCTCCTTGTACCGCTGTTGTTTGCTGAATGCCATTCCTTCGTCAAAAAAAGTCTGCGCCTTGTCTTTGACGAGTTTCTCCTGGGCAGAGGCTGCCCACAATAAAGCGGGAAGGAAGGTTAAAAGGAACACTGTGATGGAAAGGACCCGCAGGGCCCGACACGATTTCATTTTGACAGACCTGATCCTAAAATAAGGGGAAAGTGTATCATCTGAGAATATAAAAAACAATAGAGGGCAGCAGGCATTTGCCCAGGAACAGAGAGGCGGTGAACGGGCCGCATTGGGGCATGGTGTTGTAACGTCCCCAAAACCGTGGCGAGCGGAAGCAATGATGAAAAATCCGAGTGGGAAGAAGTTTTAGAGGAGATCGGAATCCTTGCGAAAAAATTGGAGGTGCCGAGCGGATTTGAACCGCTGAATCGCAGTTTTGCAGACTGCTCCCTTAACCGCTTGGGTACGGCACCGTTAAGAAAGTCATCTTATCAAAATTAATGCGGGAGTTCAATCAATTGATTTTAACGGGGATGTTTCTAGAAATTTAGGATCTGGCCGTCCTGTAAAAGGTGGATGTTCTTGTTCTTCAGCGCTTTGATCTGTTTTTTGACTTCACCGAGATACGGAGGCTTTACATGATAAATATAAAGCGGGAGGTCCGGCCGCTGTACCTTCTGAAATTCCTGGTAGGTCAACTGCGGGGTGAGATGGCCTGAAATTTTTGCCAGAGAAGAGAGCTGATCGGGAAAGGACGATTCTACAAAGATCGCCTTGAGCCGGCTGACCTCGGCCGCTGCCCGCCAGATGTCGCTTGTCTCCCAGGTGTCTCCGCTGTAGACAATGGCCGACTTCGGATCTTCTACGATAAACCCGACGGTCGGGACGATGTGGCTCACCTGAATGGCCGTGATCCGCAGCCCCTCGACTTCCATCGGTTTTCCCGCTTCCATGGTTTGATAGCGCAATGTGGGAGTTTTTTCCGTGGGAATCCGGGTGAAATCGGGCCACAACGCATCGTTGAAGAAATGTTTTTGAAGGACCCGGATCACCTCGGGAATGCCGACGATCACGATCGGTTCGGCAAGCTTTCCATAAAGGGTTTCTGCGAGAAAGGGGAGACTTTGAATATGATCGAAATGGGCGTGGGAGAGGAAGATATACCGAAGCGCTTTTAATTCCGGCAAGGTGAGCGCGCCGCAGATCGTCCCTGCATCGAGGAGAACCGATTGATTGAACAGGAAGCCGGAAGGGTTATAACGTTTGGGCGTTTTCCCCCCTGTAAAAAATTCGGCCCCATAACAGCCCAAGACCCGAATCCTCATAGATCTCTGCCCGATGCCTCCTTCCAGGAAATACCGTCAATATACCTCATAACCGAAGATAAAGCAAAGATTTATCCCGTCCCGGATGAAGGGTCCGCGGGGAGGACGCTTTCTTAAAGGAACGCCGCCGAGTAGGTCGGCCATGGAAGCATGGCCCTGATAAGTTTTTGCTTAAAGGGGACCTATTTTAAAAAACGGTTTATCAGGCGTTCGGTTCGATCCGATGCTTTTCCATCCGGTATCGAAGGGTATCGCGGGTCAGCCCGAGGAGTTTTGCCGCCTGGGTGACGTTCCAGGCGGTCTGCTCCAGGGCTTGCAGGACCAGGTCGCGCTCGACCTCCTCGAGGGAGATCCCCTGCCGCGGGAGGAGCATGCGGCCCTCTTCCCTCCCCTCTTTATCCTTGTTTGGCTTTGCGAGGCCGGGCACCCATGCAAGCTGGTCCGGTTCAATCGTCTCCTGCCGGGAAAGAAGGACGGTCTGCTCGATCATGTTCCTAAGCTCCCGGACGTTGCCGGGCCATGAATAGTCGAGGAGCGCCTTTTCGGCCTCCGGGCTGAAGCGCAATCCCGGCTTCCCATAACGCCGGGATTGAATTTTTAAAAAATGGTCTGCGAGAAGGAGAATGTCTTCGCCACGGCTGCGGAGCGGGGGGAGTTCCAGGTGGAGGACCCGGAGGCGGAAGAAAAGGTCTGAGCGGAACCGTCCCTCTCGGACCGCCTCTTCAAGCGACCGGTTGGTGGCGGTGATGATCCGGACGTCGACCTTCAACTCGCGGAAATTGCCGAGCCGCCGGATCACTTTGTCTTCCAGCGCCTTGAGTAGTTTGGCCTGCAGGGAGATTTCGATCTCGCCGATCTCGTCTAAAAAAAGGGTCCCCTTGTCGGCGGTTTCGAACAGGCCGATCTTCCGCTCCTTCGCGTCGGTGAAAGCTCCCCGCTCATAGCCGAAGAGCTCCGCTTCAAGCAACTGGCCCGGAATCGAGGCGCAATTGATCTCGATAAAAGGAGCTTCCTTCCTTGGACCGTTGTAGTGAAGGGCCCGGGCCGCCAGCTCTTTTCCGGTGCCGGTCTCCCCGGTGACCAGAATGGCAGGGGGCTCCCCTTCCTTCAGCCTCTTCTCCGACTCGATGATCTGCTCGATCTGATTCTTCAGGGCGCGCATCGGAGGAGAATCGCCCAGCAGGGAGCCGAGATGGCTCTCGCCGGCCTCTTTCCCATGATAATAGGAGAGCGCCCCCTCCAATCGGGTCTGGCTGACCGCCTTGTCGAGAAGCACTTTGAGCTTGGCGAGCGCCAGTGGTTTGGTTAAGAAATCATAGGCGCCGGCTTTCATCGCATCGACCGCCGTTTCGATGTTTCCGTGGGCCGTGATCATCACCACTTTGACCTCCGGACTGCGTTGCCGTATCCGGGTGAGCGCCTCGGGGCCGTTCATTCCGGGAAGCCGGAGATCGAGCAGAATGACGTCCGGTTTGAATGTTTCCAGTTGCTGAAAACCTTCCTCGGCGCTCTGGGCGATCCGGGCCTCATAGCCGTGCCGCTCGAGATAGGTCTTCATGTTTTTCGCCAGGGTCGCTTCATCTTCGATGATCAGAATGCCATAAGCCATCGGCTACCCCGCCCCCGGAATCCGAAGGGAAACGGCGGTGCCGATGCCTTCCTCGCTTCCGAGCCGAAGGGTCCCTCCATGCCGTTCGATGATCCGTTTCGCGAGCGAGAGCCCGACCCCCATCCCTTTCGGTTTCGTCGTGTAGAATGGTTTGAAGACTTTGTCGATCTGCTCCCTGGGAATGCCGCTTCCGGTATCCCGGATGACAATCTCGACCTCGCCGTCCTGTTTCTGAAGCCGGCTCGTGACCTTCAACTCCCCTCCCTGGGGCATGGCATCGAGCGCGTTGGCGATCAGGCTGATCAGGACGTGGCGCAGAAGCGCTTCGTCCGCGTTGACCGACGGAGAAGAGGCCTCCAATGTCAGCGTCGGCTTCACGTTCCGTCTTTTTAGATCGCGGTCGAGCGAGTCGAGGGTTGATCGGATCAGGTCGTTGATCCGAATCGGAGCGGGGGTTCCGCTCGGCGGCCTGGAGTAGGCGAGGAGCTCCCGGATCCAATCCTCGATCCGGTCGGTTTCATGGATGATCTCTTCCGCGGTGGCGCGGAACGGAGGGCTCTCCTCGAGCGCCACTTCCGCGGAGGAGCGGATGGAAGCCAGCGGGTTGCGGATGCCGTGGGCGACCGCCGAGGCCATCTCCCCGACGGCCGCCATGGTTTCCGACTCGACCAGTTGCTCCTGCTGGCGCCGGATCAGCCGCGCCGCCCGCCGGACGATCCAGAAGAGCGAAATGTAGAGGAAGAGCCCGCCGAAGGCGGCGCTCAGCCAGATCAGCCGGTTTCCCTGCTTGATCGCCTCGAAGAGGGTTAGCGGAACTTTATAGACCTCCACCACCCCGACGACTTTGCTCTCGCGGATGTTCCAGATCGGAATATAGATCTCCGAGAAAAAAGGGACGTCCTTGTCGAAGACATGCTCCGGTTTCAACGGTTTTCCGGAGGTTCCGCTGGTGAGGGCCAGCTCTCCGGAAAGCGCCGTTGCCAGTTGAGGGTTGGGGCTGAAGTTATGGCCGATAAATCGATCGTCGTCCGACCAGAGGACCAGCCCCTTGCTGTCGTAGACGTTGGCCCGGACGACTTCCGGCATCGTCGCGATCTGCTTGAAGAACGCTTCAAAGACCCCCTTTGTTTTTCCCGGATCTTCCGTCTCGAAATAGCTGTGGGTATTTTCCGCCTGCGCAATCGTCTGGACGAATTCCATCGTGATAACGGCGTCGCGCTGCAGCATGTTATGGGTCAGGAAGCGGGAGAGAAGGAAGGCGGAGACGGCGCTGATCAGACCGACCGATAAGAAACTCAACACGGCAAACCACCGGAGAAGATTAAACGACCCTTTCTCTTCAATCGGCATCAATCAAACCCTGTCATGGAGGAAAAGATAAATCATCCTGAAAAATCGAGCCCGAGCCAATCTAACGCATTATTTTGCGGGAGTCAATCGGGCCGGCCGGGTCCGATGACAATAGAACGGCAAGCATCAGGGGATTATTTCGAACGCAGGAGGAAAAGAAACACCGGCATGGCGTGCCATGCCGGCGCCTAAAAGGAATGTGGGGCCGAGACCCCCGCGGATCCATCGGCTGCTAAGGGAGGAGGCGGACCTCTTTTGCCTGAATCGTGGGAGGGGTGGTTCCCGTCTCGAGTTTTCCCTCGACGCGGACCCGCTGATTGAGGAGGCCGATCGGCGCGATCGGGTTGCCGTTTTGATCTTTGATTTCGGTCTGATCGTCGATCGTAACGGTGTATAAATGACCGGTGCTGTCCTGAAGGGTGAAGCCGAAGACGGTGTCGGCCCCGGCAGAGACCGATTCCACGGTCCCCTCCACGCGGGTCGGGAGGGGGGCGGTGGCCGTCGGATTCAGGGTGATTTCGGAGGCGATAACCTGATCGTTTTCCACCTTCCCTTCCACGCCGATTCGTTTCTGGAGCGCTCCTTTCAGCCGATCGCAGACCTCCGACGACGGAACCGCCCGATCATCGGCGGTGACCTCCGTCTCCGGCCGGAAGGTCACGTTGATCTCCCCTCCGCTGAAGGTGACGCGGATGATCTGTTGATCGCAATCGACCGCCACCAGGGTCCCGGTGAATTCGAGCCTGCCGGGCGATGCCTCTTTGAACTGAACGACCGAGGCATGAATCGTTCCATCCTCATCACTGGTCCCGACCACCTCGACAAACTGGCCCTCCAGGAGCTGCCTGCAGGCGGCGAGGGATCCCTTCCCATGTTTGTGGAAAGAGCCGTCTCTTTCGACGATGAGGGCGTCTTCCAGATTGACGGAAACAGGATCGCCATGCCGCGGGTCGAGCGTCAGCCGGTCTTCCTCGCAATTCACCGAGACGACCTGGCCTCGAACCTTGATGAAATCGGTCTCTTCCTGTTCTCCCACCACCCGGACGCGAATGACCGGGCGGAGGATGTATTTTTCGCTTCCGGTTTCGATCAGGTGAATCGATTTTCCGGGAACGAAGTCGAAGAGAATCTCGGCCGTGTTATCGGCGGTGATGACGAGGTGGCGCTTGAACTTGATGGTGATCCGCTCCGAGGGGACGATCACATGGTGCCGGACCCCGTCGGCGTCGATAAACCAGGCCGCTTCGATCTTAAAACGGGCTTTGTCATAATCCCCCGCCGGAAGGTCGACCAGGCTGATGAGATCGGCCCTGCCGCGAAGGGTCAGCAGATCGACCGACTTGTCCGGCGGCCCGCTGAAGACGGGAATCCAGTCCCCCTTCTCGAACTTCAATGCCATCTCGCTGAAAGTGACCCATATCTCGCTGGCGGAAGTGATGACCTCGCCGTTGGAATCGGTAATTTTCTCCTCAAATCGGTCGGTGAGAAGAACCGCGACCTTCCCCTTGCCGGGATGGGAAACAGCGCTCTCTCCGCCGCCGCAGGCGGCCATCAACGACATCAAAAGAAAGAGCGATACCAGAAAACGAACCGGTAGTCTATGAAGCATGCGTAGCAAATACTCCTTTCTTAAATACAGCGCCTCGCCGGGACCATCCCGGCCGGCAGGATCATGTTAACCGAAGGCCTATCGGCTGTTCAAGGGGAAAATCGCTGTTTTTGGCTTCTGGTTCGGATCGCCGGTATTGAAAAAAGGGATGACGGTGAGAACCGTCCGGTTCGGCGGCGGCGACGGCGGGAAGGTGTTAAAAGCGGTCTCTCAGTCGTACCGGAGCGCTTCGATCGGGTCGAGGCCGGCGGCTCTTCGGGCGGGGTAGAGGCCGAAGAAGACGCCGATGGCGATGGAGACGGCGGAGGAGAGGACGATCGACTGGGGGGAGACGATCGTCGGCCATTGAACCAGGTTGGAAATCAGCTTCGAGCAGCCGATCCCCAGCGCGATGCCGAGGAGGCCGCCGGTGAGGGAGAGGACGACCGCTTCCATTAAAAACTGAAGGAGGATGTCGCGGCCGCGCGCGCCGACCGCCATCCGGATGCCGATTTCGCGGGTCCGCTCCGTCACCGAGACGAGCATGATGTTCATGATCCCGATCCCGCCGACGATCAACGAGACCGACGCGATGCTGCCGAGCAGCATCGACATGATCTTCGACGCCGATTCGGCCGCATTGGCGACGTCGGCCATGTTCCGGACGCTGAAATCTTCCTCTCCTCCGGCCTGAATCCGATGGCGCTGGCGAAGGAGCTGGCGGATCTGCTCCTGGGCCGCCGCCGTCTCTTCGGGAGAATTCGCCGAGACGAGAATAATCCCGATGTGGGTCACCCCCATGATCCGCTTCTGCAGCGTGGTGATCGGGATGATGATCGTGTCGTCCTGATCCTGCCCCTGGGCCGACTGGCCCTTGGGGGCGAGAACCCCGACCACTTTGAACGGCACGTTCCGGATCCGGATAATCTGCCCGATCGGGTCCTGGGCCCCGAAGAGATTGTCGGCGACCGTCTTTCCGATCACCGCCACCTTGTTGGCCCCGGTGACGTCGGATGGGGTGAAGGGACTTCCCGACGCGATGTGCCAGTCGCGGATGATAAAAAAGTGGGGGGTGCTGCCGCTCACCTGGGTCGACCAGTTCTGGTTGGCGCTGATCACCTGCGCGGTGGTTCGAAGCGACGGGGCCGACGCCCGGACAGCGGAGAGCTCCTTCTCGATTGCCGCCGAGTCTTCCTCCGTCAGGGTCGTCACCGCCCCCGCGCCGGTCCGGACCCCCGCTTGCGTGGTGCTTCCGGGAAAGACCATCAGCATGTTCGAGCCGATCGTCGCGATCTGCGATTCCACCTGCTCCTTTGCCCCCTGTCCGACCGAGACCATCGTGATCACCGCGGCGACCCCGATGATCATTCCGAGCATCGTCAGGGCCGACCGCATCGTGTTCCGGGCCAGCGCCCGGGCGGCAATCTTCAACGCGGTGATCGGGCTCATTTAAAATAGGTTCCTAAGCGAAAATTTACGGCGTTCATTTACAATCTCCAAGATAAAATAATGGAACGCCGTGGTTTACATTTCCACCTTCAAGTGGGATGCCGTAACTTTGCGCTTGAGGGCTTATTTTAACCATTCCCCGGAGGTCGTAATCTTTTGCTTGAGAACCTACTTTATCAGCACATTCCTCTTAAAATAGGTCCTAGCGCGGAAGATTAATTGAACGCCGCCGGGTAGGTCGGCCCTGGAAGCATGGCCGTGATAAATTTAGCTTTAGGAGACCTATTTTAACGGCGTTCCGCTTCTCAACCCCCCTCCGCCGTCATCACGGAGAGGGTCTCCTTCGCGTTCGCCCGCTGATCGACCGGCCGGTCGCTCTGAATTTCCCCATCCCGAAAACGGATGATCCGGGAGGCGTACTGCGCGATGTCGTGTTCGTGCGTCACCAGCAGCAGCGTCATCCCCCCTTCGTTCAGCTCCTGAAAGAGCGACATGATCTCGACCGAGGTCCGGGTGTCGAGGTTCCCGGTCGGCTCGTCTGCCAGGATGAGGGGAGGGCGCATCACCAGCGCCCGGGCGATCGCCACACGCTGTTGCTGCCCGCCGGAGAGCTGGTTCGGATAATGATAAAGCCGGTCGCCGAGCCCGACCCGCTCCAGCGCTTCTTTCGCGCGGGCGTGAACGGTCGGCGGGTCGGAGGAGTAGATCATCGGAAGCTCCACGTTCTCCAGCGCGGTCGTCCGGGGGAGGAGATTAAAACCTTGAAAGACAAATCCGATCTTTTGATTCCGGATCTGGGCCAACTCGTTCGGTTTCAGCCCGCCGACCTCGACGCCGTCCAAAAAATACTGCCCGCGGGTCGGCCGGTCGAGACAGCCGAGGAGGTGCATCAAGGTCGACTTCCCCGATCCCGACGGTCCCATCAACGCGACGAACTCCCCCCGGTCGATTGAGAATGAGACCCCCTTCAAGGCGGGAAGCTCCACCTCGCCGGTTTGATAGACCTTCCAGAGCGCTTCAACCTGGATGAGCGGATCCATCGCTTAAAACCTCATTGAAGGGGGACGGCTGCTTCCTGGCGAGGCGCTTTTCCGGAGCTTTTCCGTGATCACGGCATCTCCCGGTTTCAGTTCTCCCGCCACCACCTCCGTAAAGGCCCCATCGCTCAGTCCGAGGGTCACCGGCACCGCCACTTCCTTCCCCTCTTTCAGCACCCAGACCTCGTTCGGTTTCGATTTGTCCCCCTTTGCAGGGGCCGAAGGTCCGGCCGGACCTCTCTCGGGCCGGTAGCGCAGCGCGGCGTTCGGCAGCTTCAGGACATTTTCCCTGTTTCCGACTTTGATCAGGACATTCGCCGTCATTCCGGGCTTGAGTTTCAGATCGGGATTCTTCACCTGGATGATCGCGTCGTAGGTCACGACGTTCTGGACCACGAGCGGCTGGTTGTAGATGTCGTGGACCGTTCCCCGGAAGGGGGTGTCGGGGTAGGCATCGACGGTGAACTCGGCCTCCTGTCCGACCGCCACCTTGCCGATGTCGGCTTCATCGACGCTGGTATCGACCTGCATCTCGGTGAGGTCCTGCGCGATGGTGAAGAGGGTCGGCGCCTGGAGCGAGGCGGCGACCGTCTGCCCCACGTCAACGTTCCGGGAGATGACGATCCCGTCGACCGGCGAGACGATGGTGGTATATTGAAGGTTTGCCTCGGCGAGCTTGAGGGCGGCGCGGTCCTGCGCCACCTGTGTCTCGGCCGCTTTCAGCCCCGCCACGGCGGAGTCGTGCGCCGTCTGCGCGGCATCTTTCTCGCTCTCGGAAATCAGGTTCTGGGCCAGGAGCGACGCCATTCTCTTGAGGTTCCGCTTCGCATCGGCGAGGACCACCTCCGCCTTCTCGACGTTTGCCTCGTTGTTGGCGAGCTTCGCTTTGGCCTGCTCCACCTGCGCGCCGAGAAGGGCCGGATCGATCTGGGCGATGACCTGCCCCTTTTTCACCTGCGAGTTGAAGTCGGCAAAGAGGCGCTGGATCGTTCCGGAGACCTGGCTGCCGACCTGAACCGTCACCTTCGCGTTCACCTTCCCGGTGGCCGACACACTGGCAGTGATCGTCCCCTGCTCCACGTTCGCCGTTTTGTATTCCGGCGCCTTCTCCCCCCCCCGGAGAAAAGCCGCCCCGCCGCCGACCCCGATCAGGAGCACAAGAAAGAAGCCCCACTTTTTCCAACCGTCAACACGCTTCATTAATTTATTTTTACTCCAAAAATTAAACCTGATGCAGTCGTAAAAAGTCGAAAATCGCCAAATTTGTCATTCTGAGCAAAGCGAAGAATCTTGTATTCTCAAACAGTGAGAGAGACCCTTCCCGGAGCCTGTCCTGAGCCGCAGGAAAGCAGATGCTTCGCTTCGTTCAGCATGACAGCGAAGGGTTCAGGGTGACAGAATAGACTTTTTGCGAGACCATCAAACCTGATCTCCCTCCGAGCCTAGGGTCGTCCCATCGCCTTTTCGAGATGGGCCTCGTCCACCTTGTAATCGTAGAGGGCCTGAATCTGCTGGGTCCGGGCGTTGGTCAACAAGACCTGGGCGTCGGTCCGCTCCACCGAATTTCCGATGCCCGCCTGGAACCGCCCGTTCGCCAGCGCCAGATTTTCTTCCGCCTGGCGGACCACCAGGTTGGAGAGGCCGACCCGCTCCCCCGCTTCCTGAAGGTTCAGGTACGCCTGGCGGACCTCCAGCAGGATGCTCTGCCGAAGCGACTCCTGATCCGCCTCGATCGTCATGAGGTTGGCGCGCGCTTCGGCGAGTTGAGACTTCAGGAGGTAGCCGGAGAAAAGGGGAAAGGTCAGGTTCAATCCGACGTCCCAATTCCAGACCAGAGGAAATTCCTGTCCGCGGTAGGTATAATCGGCAAGCCCGGAGAGGACCGGAAAGTGGCTTCGCGCAGCCTGCCGGACCGACGCTTCTCCCGCCCGCCGGCTTGCCGCCAGGGAGAGGAGTTCCGGCCGGCGTTGAAGCGCTTCGTCCAACGCCTCCCTCTCGGTGATCTCTACCTTTTTGAAATCCAAGAGCTCCTCCAACTCGACGATCGGCCGATCCGGAAGGCCGATGGCGTTGGCCAGCGTGACCCTTGCCACTTCGGCGGCGTTCCGGGCGCGGATCAGGTTGAGCTGCGCATTGGTCAGATCGACCTCGGCCTTGGTGACGTCAAATTTGGGCCGGGTGCCGATTTTGAAAAACCCTTCCGCCTGCCGGAGATGCTGCTCGAACTGCCGGACCGTTTCTTCACTGACCCGCACGAGATGCCGCTCTCCGAGAAGGCCGAAGTAGGCGACCTTCACGTTGACGACGACATTCTCGACCGTCGCCTCCTCGTCAAAGCGCCTTGCCTTCAGACCTTCCCTCGCGGCCTCGACGGCGGCGCCGGTTCTTCCGAAATCGAAAATCCGCTGCTGGATCGAGAGACCGGCCGAGTAGTTGTTGAAGGTCTCGTTCGAGGTCCCGCCGGTGGCGATCCGGTTGAGGGAGCTTCCGGTCTGAGAGGTCGGAGCAAAATTGGCGGTGGCCCGGCGGTAGCCGGCGGTGAGATCGAAGCGGGGATAGAGATCGGCCCTGACCTGGCCGAGACGGGCCTCCTGGACGAGGGAGGTTCCCCGGGCGGCGACGATGCTCGGATGAGCCTGCAGCGCGAGGGTGATCGCCTGATCGAGTGTCAGCCGGTCGGGCGGAGCGGGCTCGGCGAAGAGAAACCGGGGAAGGAGAAGGAAAAAAAAGATTGTGGAGAAGAATATTCTATAAACAGGCTGCTGCCTTATGATTGACCGATCAATCTGATTCATGATCTCATGTGATGCGGAAAAGCGTTGGGAGCGAGAAGGACATCAGACCGAGATTTAAGAGACGAGTTTATAATTTATTCGGATCGTTGTCAAACAGGGGAGGGGAGAGATTGGCATGGGGCGTTGCCCCAAGCCCCACCCGCGGGGGTGAACCCCCTGCCCCCCGGCGGTCGAACGCTTGCGCGACCGCGCAGCCCGACCTTAGTACTCGTTTTCACAAATACACTAACGTCAAGACCCGAATGCGCTCTTCTTTCATTGTTCCTTCTCCCCTTGCGGGAGAAGGTTAGGATGAGGGGAAAATAAAGGATTTTCTTGACCCCTCACCCCCCGCCCTCTCCCACAAGGGGAGAGGGAAAATTAATACAAAGAACACAAATACGTTAGTGAACTTATGAACCGCAGTACTTAGTGCCCCGGAGGGGGAAGCGGGTTGCCTCCGGTCGTGGTCCGGAAAAGTCTGAACTGGCCCGCGACCCAGCCGAAGCTCGGATTCACGAAAGAAGATCGGCGGAGTTGGGTGCCGGTCCCGCTGGCTTGTTTGGTCCAGACAATCTCGGCCCGTGTTGGGGCATTCGCGTTGCGGCTGTGTACGATCACCCCATTTGATCCGGTGATCCAGACATTCATCGGATCAACGAAGCTCAAGCCAAAGAGGGTGGACCCACCGGCGTCGGTTCCGGAAATCCGCTCCCAGGTGGCCCCATGGTCGATGGTGCGAAGAATCGTCCCGACCTCGCCGACGGCCCAGCCGAAATTCCCGATCAAACGGATGTCCTGGTAGCGACCGCTCCCTTCCAGACCGCCGAAACCGGGATGGTCGTTTTGATAGGTCCAACTCACTCCGCCGTCTGTCGTGTGGATGATGGCGCGGTTCCAACCGGAGCACCAGCCGCCGTCATCCGATCCGCCTGAAATCCAGATTTCGTTCGCGCTCTGAACGTCGAGACCGAACCAGTGCGGCGTATAGGGCTGGCCGATGGGGCGCGTCGGATTGGCGGCGCAGTCAACGGGATTTGCGGGCCTTTGAGGCGGGTTCGTCCAACTCGCTCCGCCATTGATGGTCCGATACAGCGTTCCGAAGCGTCCGACGACCCAGCCGTTCTGGGGATCGGCGAAGCGAATGCGGCGTAAGTAGGTGCCGTTTTTCTTGAGGCAGGACGTCCGGTCGTCGTTCCATTGGCCGCAGAAGTTGGCCGGGGTCGTATAGTGAAGATTGAGGAATTGCTCCTTCCATGTGGCTCCGCCGTCGGTGGTCGTTAAAATCACCTCCGGCCAGCCGGCTGCCCAGCCGATATTTGCATCAAGGAAGAAGACATCGTATAAATCGGGCGGAATCGCCGGGGTGCTATTTTTCCAGATGACGTTGCTCTGCCGTTCCCAGGTCACCCCGCCGTCGATCGTATGGGCGAGGGTCATTTCCATTCCGACCGTCCATCCTTCGCATTCGTTGATGAAGTGCACTCCCCAGAGGTCCTGCAGCGGCTCCTGATTTTTAATCATCTCCCAGCCGTTTGTTTCTCTCGGCGCAGGCTGGCAGGTCGCCACGGTCCGGTTTCTGACAGTGAAGGACCAGGTGGAAGGCGCTTCCAGCGCGATCGCTCTATCACTTTTTACTTGGGTGGAGAGGGTCGCGGTGTAAGTCCCCTCCGCGAATGGCGCATTGGCGATGAATGTCGCCACCGTGCAATCGGTGTTGCAGGTCGCTGTTCCTGCCACCGGCCCGGACGTTGATTGGAGGGTGAAACCTCCAGGAAGAGACGAGGGGTCCATGTTGGCGCTGAAGGTGGCTGTCGGCCGGCTCTCCGGCGTAACGACGCCGCTGGTGCTCGGATAAAAACCCGTGACCTTCGGGGTGGGAGGGGCCGGAGGAGGCGGTGGGGGACTGGCGACGGTAATGAAGACCGGCGGGCTGGTCTTATTTTGCGCCGATGCAGTCAACTGTGCGCTGCCGGATCGGATTCCAATCACGGTCCCTTCGGGATCGACAGACGCAACGGTCTCATCAGAAATCGTCCAGGTGAAAAATCCAGCCGTTATCTCTTGTCCTAAGCGGTCGAAGGCGGTTGCCGAGAATGTAAGTCCTTTCCCGACTTCAAGGGTCTGCGCCGACTGGGGAGAGATCTTGACCGAATCGACCGGAAGCGCCGAGGAGGAGGCCGATACAACGATGCTCACCGGCTCGCTCACCAGCGCCTCATAGGATGCGGTCAACGTGGTCTGTCCCACTTTCAAGCCGGTCACGACGCCGTCGACGACCGAGGCGATCGCCGGGTCTGCAATATGCCACGAGACGGCGACATCGAGCGCCTGACCCGACGCGGTATTCAGGACGACGGCGGTGAACTGCTTATTTGAGTTCACATGGATTTCTACGGGGGTCGTGTCTAATTCAATGGCCATCGCCGTCCGGGCCGGTGAGAGCACCTCTATCACAATTGAATTGCTTCGAACCTCCTTGTAAGAGGCGGTCACGGTGGTTTGCCCGGCCTGCAACCCTTTCACCTCTCCATCCGGCGTGATGCCGGCGATGAGCGGGTCCGAAACGGACCAGGTGAGTTCGACATTGCCGACAGGCCGTCCCGATTCATCCAACACCTGGACCCTCACCGGTTTCTCCTCTCCCACCTGAAGTCTCTGAGCCTCCGGGGCGAGGATAATTTGTTTGACGCTGTTGGCGGAAGGATCTTCAATCGGTCCCCCCCCTCCCGACGAAGAGCCGCCGCAGCCGGCCCAGAAAAGAAAGAGCGATGGAAGAAGAATCAGTCGAATGAGTTTCATCGGTGTGCCGCCTTTTCAAACAGATGTAAATGAGGTATTTTATTTCCCGCCCGACACGGTTCGGATCACCTGCCCCTGGCTGGCGACCCAGCCCCGGGTTTCATCGATGAAGAAGATCCGGCGAAGCTGAGGAGGATCTCTCGCCGGGTCGTTGCTTTTAATCGATTGGTTGCTCCAGGTGAAGGTCCCATCGGCCTGCAACTCGCCATGCATGATCAACCCCTCCCATCCAGCCATCCAAACCTTCGACGGTGAGAGAAAAGAGAGCCCATAGTAGCCGGCGCCAAGGTTTCTATTCGAGGCGGTCAGGTTTTGACGCCATGTTTGACCCCCATCTTGAGAATAGAGCGCATTCGGCCGGGCGGTGCCAGTTCCGCCGACCGCCCAGGCGGTATTTCCGATAAACTTTAAATCAAAGATCCGGCCGTTGCCGTCGAGCTTCGCCCTCGGATCGCTTCCGGGGGGATCGGCTGTCTCCGACTCGTATAGATATTCCCAACTCTGCCCGCCGTCGGTCGTATGCATGATCACTCGAAGCCATCCTTTATCGCACGGCTCGTCTCCTTCGGAACCGCCGCCGACCCAGACGTCATCCTTGGCGATAATGTCAAGGGCGAAGAGGTGGGGATTGTAGTCGACCACTTGCGGTCGCGGTGTTCCGCGCAGTTCGGGAGAGATATGCTCTGCCGTCGGATAGACGCAGGGGTGCGGCAGCGGCCGCCGGTATTTTTGAGAAATCGGGATCCAGGTCGCCCCGCCGTCATCCGTTTTAAAGATGTACCCGAACCGCCCGACCGCCCAGCCATGCGACTCATTGAGGAATCGGACTTTTCGAAGGTAAACCCCTGCCCCTTCATCCGGCGTCAGACGGGCATGGTTTAAATGCTGCTCGACCCAGGTGTCGCCGCCGTTGCTGGTTTTAAAGATTGCTTCGGGCCACCCCACCGCCCATCCCGTCTCGGGGTTGATAAAGAAAACATCGAAAAAATTAGGGACGTTGCCTGTCGGGGGTTGGCCCGACTTCCAGATAAATTGGTCTTTTCCGACCAGTGTCCAGGTTCCTCCCGCATCGGTCGTATGGGCAATGACCTGATCGAGCCCGACGGCCCAGCCTTCTGAAGCAGAGACGAAGTGGACGCCGAAAAGATCGCCATTGACGCCGATCTTCTGCCAGCCAGTCCCCGAGGGGGGCGGCGGCGGAGGCGGGGCCGTCGATTGAATGGTGATCGTGGTGTGAGCCGTTGCGGTGCCGTTATTGTTGTCGACTACCGATAATTCGGCGGTGAAGCTCCCTGCTAGCGTGTAAGTATGGTCGACCTTGGCCCCGCTCCCTGAGAACCCGTCGCCGAAATCCCATGAGTAGGAGGTGATGGTACCGTCCGAATCGGCGGAGCCGCCCGCATCGAAGGCAACGGCCAGCGGGGCGTTGCCGGCGGTCGGGGCGGCTGTGAAGCGGGCGGTCGGAGCGATGTTCGCAGAATCTTTCTGGGTGATCGTCAGTGCGGCGGGAGGACTGACCATTCCTTCCGCTTGGGCTGTAATTTGGGCGACGCCCTCCTGCCGGCCGATCGCAAGACCCGACGCGCTGATAGAAGCCACGGCAGGATCGCTCGACAGCCAGTTAAAGGCGACCCCTTCGATCTGATTCCCCTCCGCATCTTCCGCAGTCGCTTGAAACTGTACGCTTGAGTCGATCGGGATACTGACGGCCTGTTTTGAAAGCTTAATCAGTTCCACCGCCGGTCGTTCTGTGGGGGGAGCGGCCACTCTCACGAGAACAGCATTGCTTTCGACCCCATCGTAAGAGCCGGTGAGCAAGGTGGTCCCCTCCCGGAGCCCTTTAATCTCACCATCAGGAGTCACCATCGCGATCTCCGGGTGTTGCACCTCATAGGTCAACGTAATCCCCTTTATCGGTGTTCCCAACGGATCGAGTATGGCGACCGCCACCGGTTGGTTCTCGCCGACGGACAGATGGATTGTCTTTGGCGAAAGCTCAATTGCAGAAACGGTCGGCCGAGGATCTTGGGTGGTCGGCCCTGTCGACGTGGAATCGGAAGATCCGCCGCCGCAGGCGGACAGAAGTAAAAAAAGAAGAAGGGATAGATAAAGAGCCGGCGATAAGAGAGGGCGAAGTAATAAACCTGAATGGCTGGGACGGCGGCATGAATAGTATCTTAATTGAATCACGGGAGCTTTCTTACATAAAGGGTTTCCCTCAAAGTGGATAAGGGCGCGAGGTACTGTTTTAATCAATAACTAATAAGCAAACGCAATGCCAAAGAGGATTGATGAAAAAAGAACGGGTTACAAAAAATCGCGAACCGGCTTTGCGAAAGGGAAGGCCGGTGGTTGCAAGATCTCTGCAAACCGCTTCACATTTCCCAGGCCCTCAGTAGAGGACCAGGGAGGTTTCATGATAAGATCCGGCGGATGAAATTGAAAAAGCAATTCTGGCAGAAGGTGACGGTCACCTTGCCTCCGGAATGGGAAGAGACGGCGACCGCTCTCTTGATCGGCCTCGGCTTAAACGGGGTGTGGGTGGAGGAGGCCGATGCCGCAGTGAATCTGCATCTCTTTTTTCCGGAGAATGGAAATGGCCGGGCCAAAGAGACAGCGATTCGAAAGGCGCTGGCCGGAATTCCAATTCGGAAGATTCCGATGAAGAGCCGGGTCATTCCGGAAGAGGCATGGCAGACCGCCTGGCAGGCCCATTCGGTTCAGAGGCAGCGGGTCGGAAAAACGTTGGTCGTGGCGCCTCCCTGGGATCTTCCGGAGCCCGGACGGACCGGGCGGACGCTGATCCAGATCACACCGGCGATGGCCTTCGGAACCGGGACCCATCCGACGACGCGCAACTGCCTTCTCTTCCTGGAAGGATGCGTGCTGGCGGAGCGGGGGCGGTCTCTCCTCGATGTCGGAACCGGAAGCGGCATCCTGGCCATCGCGGCCGCCAAGCTCGGCGCCCGATCGGTTACCGCCGTTGAGAACGACCCGATCGCCCTTCAGGCCGCCAGAGAAAATGCGGCGCTCAATGGCGTTGCGTCTGAAATCAGATTTCGAAAAACCATCCCCCGCGCTTCCCGCTATTCCTGCCTGGTCGCCAATCTCACCGCGCCGACGTTGATCTCGCTCGCCCCGCGCCTGAGCCGGATCGTTTCAAAAGGGGGACAAATGATTTTATCCGGAATTCTCAGCGGGCAGCGGCAGGCGGTGCTCGACCATTATGAAAGATCGGGCGCTCTTTTAAAGTCGAAGAAAAGCGGGGAGTGGGTCACGCTGCTCTTGGAGAGGCGATGAAGCCGAGCCTTGCGATGGAGAGGCGATGAAGCCGCCGGATAAAAGGGTTAGTCTGGCGCGCGCCCTCTCCAAGCTCGGCGCGGTCTCCCGGCGACAGGCGCGGGAGTTGATCGAGGCGGGCCGGGTGTCGGTGAACGGAAAAATCTTAAAGAATCCGGAGGTGCGGGTCGATCCCGACCGGGAGCGCTTCGAGATCGATGATCAGATTGTCCGGGCCGCCGCGCAGCGCTACTTTATGATGCACAAGCCGAAAGGGGTCGTCACCACCCGGTCGGATGAAAAGGGGAGAAAAACGATCTATGATCTTTTCACGAACGACGGATGGATTTTCCCGGTTGGACGGCTCGACCGCGACACATCCGGCCTTTTGCTTTTGACCAATGACACCCAATGGGGAAATCGGATCGTCGCGCCGGAGTCGAAGGTGCCGAAGATCTATCATGTGAAATTGAACCGGCCGATCGGCGGTGAAGATTTAAAAAAGATGGAGGAAGGAATTCTCTTGGAGGAGGGCCGAACCCTTCCTGCAAAAGCGGCCCTGCTCCGGACCACCGAGAAAGGATGCTGGATTGAATTGACGCTACAGGAAGGAAAAAATCGGCAGATCCGCCGGATGTGCGGCGCGTTGGGACATCAAGTTGAGAATCTGGTCCGGGTTCAGATCGGCCGTTTAAAGCTCGGTGCGCTTCCCTCCGGCGCAATCCGCCCGCTCAGCCGGGAGGAGATTCAGCAGTTTGAAGCTCCGGCTCGATCGGCGGGCCGGCGCTCCCCCCTTCCAGCCGCCCAGAGGGAGGCCGGAAAAGGGGAAGATGAAGATGGCCCGTGAAGTTAAGCCCGGGCCGGTCTGCCGTCATCTCGGTTTTTGAAAAAGGACCCTCGATTTTTAAAACCAACCTGTCCCCCCCATCAGCGTCATTAAGTCAGCATGATCTGAGAACGCATGCTGTAGAGCACAAACAAGACTTCCTCTTGTTCTCGTTGACCGATTTTGTTTTTTTCCAAAGCAGATAAAATATCATTTAAGACCGCCATAAATTCTATGGCGGAGATATTCATGCCTTTATGTGCCGCTAACATATCCTTCCCCTTATACACATTGGGGCCGCCTGTTCCTGATATAAAAAATGTGGCGGCCGCATTTTTTATTGCGGGGATATCACTTCCGGCGAACCGTACCGCTATCGATTTATTTGCGAGATGATTATCGACAGCATCATTTGCGATGTTGGTAATTCCTTTGATACCCCCCAGTCTCTCAAAAAGTGATTCACTCATCTTTATTCTCCTTGTTTGAAATACGTTGATATTTTTCTTGATCAATGAAGCCTGCGTACCATAACATTGGTGTCGGAGAAAGAGAAGTGCAGAATCTGTAGTAGTCAGTCAAAAAATAGTTGCTGTCATGTGAGGAGGTAAAAATGAAAAGTTATGGTCAATTTTGTCCTTTAGCACAGGCCACCCAATTATTATGCGAGCGCTGGACTTTATTAGTCGTGCGTGAATTGCTTGCCGGAAGCGCCCGTTTTAACGCGCTACAAAAAGGGGTGCCTTTGATGTCTCCGACATTATTATCGGAGCGGCTTAAACGGCTCGCAACCGCGGGTGTCATCCGCCTCTCCGGCAGCAAAGGAAACCATACTTATCATCTGACATCCGCCGGATTGGAATTACGCCCGATTGTGGAGCTACTTGGCGCCTGGGGCCATCGCTGGTCCCGCTCCAACCTCAGTAAAGGAGATTTGGATGCCGGTTTATTAATGTGGGATATGCGTCGCAGCGTAAACCCGGCCATTTTCCCTCAGCATCGTATCGTTGTACAGTTTGAATACCCTGACGCACAGAAAGGGGGAAGGGTTTGGTGGTTGGTTTCTGAAAACGGTGAAATTGACTTATGCCGAGACGATCCCGGCTATGAGGTCGATATTGTCATCACCTGCGCTCTGAAAACAATGACGGAGATTTGGACATGCCAAAGACACTTTCGTGATGCAGTAAAAAAAGGAGATGTCGAAGTTTTGGGGAATTCAAAATTAACCAACAAACTCCAAGATTGGCTCTGTTCAAGCGCCTTATCTAAGCTCGGCGCCCGGGATGAATTACCCGAATTGAATTGGAATACGAATTGAATTTTCTGAAAAATCCCTCTGTTCCTAAAACGTGTGACGCTGAAAAGTCAAGTTGCTGGCCCCATAGCCCACGCTGAAACGTGTTCCGCCACGGGTTGCCCGGAATCGTTTTCACAAGACTTTAAGCTTTTTGAGAAAACCAGCGTTTCAACGTCATTTTTAATTTTAAGAACGTCGGATCGATACAATGATCTATACTGACTTTTTGAGCGAGTTCTAGATAATGAGAAGAAGAAATGGATTTTGATACGAATCTCAGTGCTTCTCTTACGGCTTCTTTCGGTCTGTTCGGTTTCATTCCTTCCGTCTCAAGAAGGCCTCGTGTTTTAAGCCAGGTCCTCAAATCAGGTTTCTTTTCTCCCCAACCCAACACCGAGTCGACGTGGGGCGAATCGCTCCAGACCCAGCTTTCTAATTCGGGATCAATGATCATCGCCGCTGCGCGATCATTCCAGCCGGATTGGGAAAGGCGCGCTTCCAACTCGTTTTCCAATTGGTCACGAGATAAAACACGCCCGCACCCTTCCCGATCAAGCATGACCAGGGCATGTCTATACCCTTTTACGAAAGGACGCAGAAAATCATGGCCTCTTAAAAAACATCCCGGATCGTGCTCGGGATGAACAAAAATATCGTGCTCCAGTTGTCGTATTCCAAACGACTGCGTGCGAGAGAGGAGCCCCTTCATCGAAAACTCCATATCTTTATCTGAAGCAAGAACGATGAGATCCCCCTGCCCTCCCATCCCCGTCATCCAAGGACACCTGCGGCAAACAAAACACCAAGATTGGTTTCACCGCGCCACTCTTTCAGGGCCGGGTGTTTGCTTCCAGGAACGATATCCGTGGCGCCCTCCTTTGTCTTTGCAAAACAGAGAACATTATCGAGACGGACAATACTGAGAATGACGGGGGAATGTGTCGCCATAAGAATTTGAGCGTTATAGGCCGATGAAAGAGACTGGAACATTGTTTCTACTGCTCGGGGATGAATCCCGTTTTCAGGTTCCTCAATCAGGTAAACCCCCGTGAAGTCGGGGAGGTAAGCCGTAATCGTGAGCGCCAATAATCGCAATGTGCCATCCGAAGCCATCCAGGAAGGAACCTCCAACCCCCCTGAATAACAGATGACCAAGTAGCGGTGTTTATCCTCCGCTCTTTCAACTGTTCGAATGTTTTCTATATCGGGAAGCGCGGTACGGAGGTGAGCAATCCAATCTTGAAAGCGGTCTTCTGCCTTTTTCTGGAGGTGGTCGATGACCCATGGAAGATTGGAACCGTCCGATTTAAACCTTCGTGCCTGTCCCGGTGGGCTGGCCTTACGGATCAACGCGCTGTTCAAGACCAACTGCTGCACGCCTTCTATCAATAACTTTTTAAGCCAAGTTGATGCAGGGAATCTCGATTCATCCTCCGGTAAGTTCCCAAGCGCTGACTTTCGCACGCCCAATTTAAAAGAGTGGTCCCAACCTTTTCCTGTCTCATCATAGAAGTTGTCGTTTCCTCCGGTCACTTTATTGACAATGGTTTTTGTCCCCTTCAGTCCCTTCGAGGTCAGGATTGTCTTCGGAGGTTCGACCTGCATCGGAAATAACGTCCTTTGTTGGTGCGAAATCCGCTGAGCTTTTTTTAGCAGCACTTTCTCCGCCAGAATCGCCATCTCCTCCGTACCGGCGTGGAGTCCCACCGATACCTCGTAGCGGATGGTGTCATATATTTTCTTCTCCAAAAGAGCCTGACGATCATCTGGAATCTTGGCCTCAATAATGAGCTCGAAATACCTTCCGGACCGTCCCCAGACCAGATCCTGAAAATTCTGAGTCCGCTCGTTCACCGCCGCTTCGAGGCCGTCCGATACGAGGCGGCCCAAAAAGGCCACCACATCCAGAAAGGTCGTCTTTCCACTGGCGTTTGGACCGACCAACACGTGGAAGGGCCCTAACGGTTGCCTGATATAATGCAGAGAGCGGAAATTCAATGCCTCTATGAGGGTAATCATTTTATTCCCCTTTCATATTGCCTGACTCAATTTTATACTCCCTGCATAAAAAATCCAACGTCCCCTGCCGGTTCACCGGAATTGCCTGAGTCGAGAAAAGGCACAGATATTTATCTTGGAACCGGCGATGTTTTTCGGAGTTGAATTGTTTTCGTTTATGGACCCCCCACGTAGGGGCGGGATAAATCGCGGGCCCCTACGACCAAATACATTTCAAAAAAAAGGTAGCCGGAAAATGGGGGCTGTCCCTATTTTCCCTGTCCATCAATCGCAACAAATGTCCCTTTTTTTCATTACTCAGAAAATCCGAAATCTCCCTTTCCCATAGGGGGCCGCATGTCATGGTAAACAACCTTATCAAGGATTAGAAGTCTTTTTATGTCTTCAAGGAGATGCTGAAATCTGTCGTTCATATATAGAATCATAGAATAGTCGGCAATCGGTCCAGGGTCTTTCCATTCGAGTGCTTCTTTGATTTGATCATGTGTCATGTTGCAATATGCTGCAAATTCCGCTGCATCCGCTGAAAGCGGGAAGATTTTGTCATCAGCCCGTTCCCGTCTTCTTTTTATACCAATGACACCAGCAACCTGCCTGAAAAGGTCTGAATCTCTGAATAGTCCGTCTTCCTTCCTACACCAAGAACGCCTAGCCCCAATAAACAATTCGTACTCCGTTCCAAAAAGTGCATCACAGATATCCAGGTCTTCTTTATTGTCAGCTTCCATAACTATGAGGTTAATATTGTTATGGTCTGTTTCCCATTGAAATGCTCCTGTTGCATTGAGCAGGCTCTTTTTTATCTGCTCTTTGGCCAGCCCCGTTATTTCTATTATCTCTAAATCACCGGAATAACCGAGAGTCAATTCAGATAACACTATTTTTTCAGCCGACCAAAACTTAATTTTGGCCGTATGGTTGTTTTTACCCATAAAAAGGAGGTTTTCTTCTTCAACAGCAGACGTCGCCTTATCTTTTATGAAGGTGATAAGGTCTGGAAGGTCGCTCCCTTGAAAATTATCTGATAACATACAACTGAAAAATTTGCCAACTTTAATCTCTTCCGCTGCTCTTTTAACCTGCTGTATCATGTTGTCTTGTCTGTTCTCTCTTTCCAACTTGGATAGGTCTTTCATCTGTATCCAGTAAGTAACTTTTTCCATCCCAACCTTAAAATCCGGTGGACGCGGTTGCCCCGGAGGCTCATAGCTTATTGGAATTGTCGGACCGTGTTGGGAAGTCAATCTCACGGCAAAATTATGCTCTGCGATTGTGGCCAAAACTTCCCTTGATCTTTTACTGTCGATAAGCCTTTTGTTGAGGTTTTCAAGTCCTCTTTTTTCAAGAAGAGCCATATTGTCAGCAAGCCTTTTTATATCTTCCTCAGAGACTTCATATCGGATACCGCCAAATATTTTTCTTGCAATGTTTAAATAGTCTTCCATGCAACTAGAGTCCTCTACAAACTGGAAAGACCTCACGAACTTTGTTCGACAAGCTTGACCTCTCCCCGTCAACCCCATACAACCTGAAAACCAACTCACCAATCTGCTTCCCCATCCGTGGCATATCCAAGCCATGATTAATTGTTCATGACACTCTTTCCTTTCTTCCTTCCCTCTCGCCGCGAACTGAGAGTTTTTTATTGCTCCATCAATCTTCTATCGGCCCAATCAAACCTTTGGCATCCTTTTCCTCCAATTCCAGTTTAGGCGGGGTGCTTTTGATCCGTTTTTCGACTTGACTGATATGCTCGGCGGGAGGGATATTCTCAGGCGGGGTCCCTCCAATGCGCTTGATGGCCTCCCTAACCTCCTTGCCGACCTGCTCATGCGTTCGAATCGCCTGTTGCTGGTTATTCACCCGCTCACGCGCCAGCTTATCGCGCGTCTGCGTCATGCGGAACTGATTGGCCGCCAACTCCGTGGTGTCCATCCGGTCCATGAGTTGCTCTTTTTGGGGGATGCCTTTGCGTTCCTTGATCGCCTCACGGCCAAGACCGCCGTAGAGTCCCTTGTAGCCCGCGTCGTGAAAGACTCCGAACATTCGATCCTGTACCCCGGCCTCGCGCGCCGTTCCGGATAACGCTTTAAATTCCTCGGATGTTTGTTTCCGCAATTCCAAGCGTTCGACATTTGCAGCCAAGGTGTCGGATAACTCTTGGCGGCGGGCTTGTATTGCGAAGTATTTCTGCGCGTAGGCGATTTCCGGTTTACGAGGATCGCCATTTTGGGCGATGAGGTAACAGGCAAAACGAGAAAGATGGTAGTCTTGCGCGATCTGCACCGCTCCCTTCCCGCCCGTTATCGGTTTGCCGGCGTCGGCAAAGTGATGGTCAGGCTCATTTCCTGACTGTTTACAGGAGGTAATCGCTCTTTTGATGGCATCTTCGAAACGCCGCCACTGCCCGTACCCTAATAAAGGCTGAAGGTCCCTTGCGCTCCAATATTCGGCGCCATGTTCGTTCCTTTTCTTTAAATCTTCAAAGGATTTACTCCCGCGTATCGGCAAAGATTCTTTAGTCATGACTTTTTCCTCCCGATTGCTCTGGACCTAAACACAGTAGTAAGTTCAGTTTTCTATTGCAATATTCAAATTCAATGAAACTCGACAGCTTATCCGCCGCCTGCCAGATCTCTTCTCAAAACTCAGCTCGGCTCCGTTGTCTTTCTTGCTAATGTATGGGTCGAATTACTTCCGGCCCCGAAAATTGAAATAGCCGACGCAAGAATCCACGGTCGGAGACGTTTAGGGTCTCCTGAAGGGCTAAAAGAAGTTGGGCATCGATATTGTCGAAAACAGGGGGCATCTATGTGTCCATATCGGTGGGATTCTAAGCCAGGGGATTTAGCCGATATCTTAAAGAGCTATCCCGATAAAGTCAACAAATGGAGATGGAAAAATTTTATGTGACGCCATGCGGGCGCGCTCCTCGTGCCGGACATAGGCATGGTGGAACGACTCTGTGATCGCGCGTTTTATGGTGGCGAACGACTGTCGTTCACTGGGCAACTTGTCTTTTAGCTCTTTGGGTAGCTTCGGCGTCAGATGATATTCGGCCACGCCGATGGGGTTGTTCTTTTGTCTTCAGGGAGAATTCGACTTCGAAGGTGTCCTATTCCGCGCAGAGGATGATGCCGATGGACGGGTTGTCATCCGGCACGCGTTCTTTCTCGTTCAGCAGGTTCAGGTAGAAATCCACCTTGCCCGCCCTTGGAAACGGCTTTTTGCTGCAAGCGGTTGGCCAGCTTGAGTCCATCCTCTTCGATTCTGAAAACTTTTTTATCCGTCTTTTCAGGATCAAGGGATTTGATGAAACTCGGCTCGCCGAAAAGAAAGTTGAGACCGCGAATGTTCCACAGTTGATTTTTGAGGGCTTCAAATGCGTAGATGGTAAAGTAAGCGGAGACGATGGAAAGCTCGGAGCCGTTTTTGATTTTCTCTTTTAGAAAATCGCCAACGCTCCCGCGGCGGTGGTTATCCCGAATGCCGGATGGTAAAGGGTTCAAAGTTATTTCTCTTCCGAAACGCGCCCCGACTCGAAAACACAGAGCCCACTATAAGTTGAAAACATCTAAAACCTCAAGAAAAACGAATGCGGGAACACAGTCATTCGTTTAAGGTGTTTTATCCAAGTTGCGTGGGGCGGGGCGGCTCTGCGATCCGCAGGGTGAAAAAGAACGTGGTCCCCCGTCCGGGCGCGCTTTCGCACCAGATTCTCCCGCCGAGATGAGAAATAATCTCCCGGCAAATTGCCAAGCCCAAACCGGTTCCCTTGGGCTTTCCTTCCTGGTCTCCACTGACCTGGTAGAACTTCTCAAAGATTTTCTCCCGATCTGTCGGTTGGATTCCGGCTCCCGTGTCACGCACAAACACCTTCACCGCATCCCCTTCCCGATCTGCTCCAACGACAATTTCTCCGGACTGGGTGAATTTTACGGCATTGCTTAAAAGGTTGCTCATGACCTGGAGGAGATGCTCCTCGTCTCCTAGAACTCGTGGAAGATTCTTAAAGGGCTCCAGCCGAAGGGTCAGGCCCTTTTGGCCCGCGATCGGAATTTGAAGGTTGATGGCGTATGGCAGGAGCCAATGCAGATCGGTCGGCATGATGTCCCATTCTATCTTTCCGGATGTCAACTTGGAGAGGTCTAAAATGTCATTCAGAAGAAGGGTCAGCCGTTTTCCCTCTTGGGTGATGATGGAGAGGAATTTTTGGAGGGACGGATATGCCACGTTGCCCGACTGGAGAAGCTCGGCATAACCGAGAATGGAGGTGAGCGGGGTCCTGATTTCGTGCGAGACATTCGATATCAGGTCCGACTTGAGCTGGTCAACCTTTTTGACCTGGTGAAAGAGTTGGGCGTTCTGAATGGCCATGCTGATCGGCCTGCTGACGGCCACCAGAAGATCGACCGCCTGGGGAGAAAAGGGCGCCGACGTCCAGCGCGCGAGGGAGAGGATGCCGAGCGGGCCTTCTCCTCCTTCAATCGGAACGGCGATGATTTCTTTGTAGGGCGGGTGTAAAAACGGAAGGACCATGCCATCGGTCTCGGCTGTGTCGGGATCGATGAGAAGAGGATGGTCCAGGTGAACTGTTTTATCTGATTGTCCCTGCCAATGTTTTATGACATTTTCCGGGGCGCCGAGCCATTCTTCGGCGCTGAAGGACTCGTTTCCGGTGGAAGGGGAGCCCTCCCGGTCGATCACTCCGATATGTCCGGCATCCGCGTTCATCCGGTCCACGACCAAGGCAAGGGCATCTTTCAAAATAATCTGGAGATAAAGAGAGCGGCTGGCGACGACGGCAACCTGATTGATCAGAGCCAGGTCCTTTGTCCGGTCCGCGACCTTCTGTTCCAAGAGCGCTCTCGATTCATGGATCTGCCCGGCCATTTTGTTAAACTCGAGCGCCAGTTCTCCGACCTCATCCTGGGAGAGGATCTCCAATCGCCCACCGGGATTCCCCGCGCCGATCCGCTGGATGCCGTGATGGAGGAGGCGGATCGGCCGGGTGATGTGGTTTGCCAGGAGTGTCGCAGCAGCGGTCGTCAAACCGATCAGGCCGAGCCCCGCAATGGAAGTCAGAACCAGCAAGGATCGGATCGGCCGGTAGGTTTCGGCAGGGTCTTGCCTGACAAGGACATACCACCGGACGGCGCTCCCCCCCTCGGCGAGAATGGCATTCACCTCCACCACCGGCGCGACGCCGAAGAGGGCGGTTTCCTTTCCCATCGGGTCCCCCTCCGCCTGAATCCACCCCGGTTCCAGGAAGGCCATCCCCGATAATAAAGAAGGGTCTGCCATCGGGCTTCCTGTTGGCAATGTCGGACTGATTACGACCGTTCCGTCAGACAAGACCAAATCGGCATGCCCGGTTTTCCCGAAGCGGATTTCATGAATCGGTTTTTCCAGGAGCTTCTTCAGGTCGATCACGGCCTTCATAACGCCGATCCCCTCGACCGTCTCATCGTCTAGGATCGGGAGAACGATGTCGAAGGTAGACCGCTCTTCTTTATCGGAGAGATGGAGATTACCGATCAGGACGGCATCGCCCTCCGGGTCGTTGGCCTTCTTCCACCATTCGGCATCGCCATGGAAATAGTCCGGGTGGCCGTTGATCGTTGCAACCAAGGCCCCCCGGCGATCGGTCACGAAGAGGCTCACATATTCTCCCCGGGCCAGGGCGTTCTCCAACGGCTTCCTCAAAAGGGTGGAGCCGCGGTTTGTGAGAATCGGCTTTACGACCGCCACCCCGCGGCGCTCCTCCTCCCACGCTGACCGCGCGCTTTCGGTTCCGGCTGCCTCTTTCCCGGCGTCTTGAGTGGGTCGGGTCATATCGTATCGGAGGTTGGCCTCTCGGACCTCTTCCATCATCAACGGGATCAGGTCGTTTAACCGGAGGATCAAGCCTGCGACCTCCCGGTCTGTCTTGCGGGCTGCCTCCTTGGCGAGGACTTTAAAGTTTTCCCCGATTTCGGACCTCAACTCGGCCATTCCAATCATCACAGTGACCGCAAGGCCGGAGCCGAGGATCAGGAGTCCGCCAAGGAGTGTCGTTAGGATGATCTTTCCGCGCAGCTTCATTGGGATCCGGTTAAGGTTTCCGCCAAGAGCGCTTCGATCTCTCCCGTCAGAGGGAGAAGTCTTTTTGACTCCAAGGTGGCCGTGGCGGCATGCCGAAAGAGTGTTTTGATCCGTTGATCGGTTCGGAAGCGGCTGATCTGGACATAGGGGCTGAGGAGAAGATAGTTCCGGTAGGCCATCCTCAAAGATTCCCGCGCCTGTTCCTTCGAGGCATCGATCGTGCGAAGAGCCGAAGAGAAGAGGTCCCTCATATCGAGAAAGACCAATCGTTGAATCGAAAGAAGAATCCCCTCGTGATCGCCGGTTCTGATCCCGCTCTCAATCTGCCGGACAGCATCGACTTGGTATGTTGATTTCAGGTGCCGGGTCAACGGCTGGAGGAGGCGGAGAGACCGTTCCAGGTTTTCATAATCCCGTTGGTGGAAATGACGCAGGATTTCCTGATATGTTTTTGAGGGAGGGGATTCAAGCGCCTCCCGATACGGTTGGGCTTCTGCGCTTGAAGGAGTGAAAAGAGCAGTGAATGCAAGAAAGAAAAGGCTGAGGAGTGTCCTGCTAAAAATCGACCACCGCCTGTGCGAGCACGGCATCGTTCTTCAGCTCTGTGCCATACCGTTCACGCACCCAATCATACTCGATTCGGAAAAGGAGATGGGGATAAGGAGAAAGGTTCAGTCCGATCGCCAGGCGGGCCTGGTCGTTGTTGTCTTTGACGCTTCGATCCGGATCTCTCACATCATATCGGACCACCGGTTCCACGGAGTAGAGATGGGACAAATTGAACAGGAAGGGATAGGCCGCCTGGAAGTAATAACCGTCCGCATCTGCGGGAATCATTGAAGAGGCGACCAACGTGGTGGCTGGGTCCCCGGTGGCCGCGCCCGGCACGATCGTTCTTTCGACAATTTCCTGGTCATCTCCGGAGCGGCGGACCCACTCGCCCCGCAGATCCAATCTCGCCCAACGAAACAGCGCCTCGATGCCGATCAGGCGGAGTTCCTTCGTTCGGGCCTCATCATAGGTTCCAGCCCCATAGGAAGCCCCCAAGTGAAGCATCCGGTGGGGTGATACCTGTACCCTTCCGACGAAGAACATCTCACTGTTACTGTTTCGATATGTGAGATCTTCTTGTCGCAGCCCCTTGGGGCCATTCACCATGGCGAGAGAGTAGGTGAAGGGAAGGAGGGAATCGGAGCCTCCGCTGACCTTAAAACCTACCTCCGCCCATTCGTCATAGAGGAGGTCGTCTGCGATGAAGGGGCGGGTCACCAGCTTGCGGATCGGCGGGTGGTATCCCTGAATCTCCAATCCGAACGGGGCGTAAAACTTTCCAAGATCGAGGGTCAGGCCCCCGGCGATTTTCCACTCGAGAAAGGCGCGGTCGAGTTTGAATCCCTCGCCGCCATGTTTGTACTCGACCTCCCCAAGAACTGTGATGTTCCGGCGGATCTGGGCAATCGAGTTAAAATAGAAGTCGCTCTGGTCGAACGTCGGTTTGCCGTCCCGTTCCCCGTTTCGTCCGAAATCCCGGTAATCGAGGGTGAGAAAGCCGTGGAATTCTGCAAAGGTCTCCGGGTTCCCATAGCCGAGCCCGGGGATCTCCTTGTGGAGTTCCTGAGCCCAGACGGGAGATGCTGCGAAACAAAACAAGTAAATCACTAGAACTCGAAGGGCTCCCCTCATGTCGTCTCCCACGGGTTAAAAACCGGTTTTTCTACAAGTCCGATGCAGTATCTATTCGAGGTGAATGTAGAAAAGTTACCAATAAAGATTGCCGGTGTCAAATTCGGGAGCGACAGCCCCTGACTCTGTGGGGGCGCGATTCTCCTGACACCGCTGCCATCGGCGTCATCTCAATCCGACCGTAGAATGTTCTTCGTTGACACGCGACCGAGAGCTTTGTAGACTAAAGAAAATCGATTCGGAGGAGATGTGACAGGCAAGGAACCAAGTCAGACGGTGGCCGGACGCCTTGCCCGGTATGGCCGGGCGCTTTCGTACCGCGCCTTTCCGGAGGAGGTGGTGCATGAGGTCAAGCGGCGCTTGATCGACACGTTCGCCTGCGCGCTCGGAGGGTGGAAAAGCGTCCCGGCGAGGATTGCTCGCGAAGCGGCAGGAAGCGTCCGTCTCCGTTCGGGGGCGACCATCCTGGGGAGCGGGCAAAAAACAACGGCCGATCTCGCCGCCTTCGCCAACGGCACCGCCGTCCGCTTCCTTGATTACAACGACACTTACCTCTCCAAAGAGCCGGCCCACCCCAGCGACAACATCGCGGTGGCGCTTGCCGCCGCCGAAGTCGCCGAGCGGGGGGGACGGGGCCTCATCGAGGCGATCGTTCTCGGCTACGAAATCCAATGCCGCCTTTGCGACGCCGCGAGCCTCCGTCCGAAAGGATGGGACCATGTCACCTATGGGGCCTTTTCGACCGCGCTCGTCGCCGCCAAGCTTTGGCGGCTGACCGAAACCAAGACCGTCCATGCCCTCGGCCTCGCCGGAACCCCCAACAATGCCCTTCGCCAGACCCGCGTCGGAGAGCTCTCGATGTGGAAGGCGGCCGCCTTCGCCAACGCCGGCCGGAACGGCCTCTTCGCCGCGGAGCTCGCCCGGCTCGGGATGACCGGACCGGCGCCGATCTTCGAGGGGGAAAAGGGCTTCATCAAGACGGTCTCGGGTCCTCTGTCGCTTCCCCCCCTCGATCCGAGGGGCCCCTTTAAAATTCTGGAAACCTACATCAAGTATTATCCGGTCGAATACCACGCCCAGAGCGCCGTTCAGGCGGCGCTGGCCCTGCGCGGGCAGATATGCGAGGATCAGGCTCCGCCTGTCCGAGCTTGGGGCGTGGGGGCATTGGAGAAGCGCAGGCAGAGCCGAGCATCGCACGGGCCCCCGCATACGGTAGATAAAGGGCGGCATGCGATCCAATCGGTCACGGTCCGGACCCCGGATGTCTCATACGAAATCATCGGCCGCGATCCGGAAAAGTGGCATCCGAAGACGAGGGAGACCGCCGATCACTCCCTCCCTTATTGCGTCGCGGCGGCGCTGATGGATGGCGTGGTCGGGCTGAGGCAGTTTGGCGCCAGGCGGATCGCCGATCCGAAGCTGCATGCCCTCATCCAGCAGGTCCTCGTCGTATCCGACCCCGAGCTCTCCGCGGCCTATCCCGCGGCGATCGCGAACATCGTCGAGGTGAAAACGGCCGAGAAGGTCTATACCGAACGGGTCGATCACCCAAAGGGCCATCCTAAAAATCCGATGATCGATGCCGAGGTAGAGGAGAAGTTCAGACGGCTCGCCGCCCCGCTCATCCCGGAGCGGGAGGTCAATAAAATTTTAGAGCAGCTCTGGAATCTGGAAAAGGTGAAATCGATCGGAGCGCTGCTTGCGCTCTTCAAGATGAAGGGAAAACCGTGAAATCGGAACGCCGTAAATTTTCGCTTAGGCCTATTTTAAAGGAGTCACCCGGAAAGCGCCTCCGGCGGCTGATCAGGAAAAAATCGCTCCTTCTGCCGGGGGCCTTCGATGCCCTTTCCGCCCTGCTGATCGAGCAGGCCGGGTTCGAAGCGGTCTATATTTCGGGCGCCGGCCTGGCGAATGCCGCCGGCCTCCCCGACATCGGCCTGTTGACCTTGACCGAGGTGGCCGACCAGGTCGAAACCATCACCCGGGCGGTCACGATCCCGGCGATCGCCGATGCCGACACCGGCTTCGGCGAGGGGGTCCATTTGATCAGAACGGTCGAGCGATTTGAATCGGCGGGAGTCGCCGGCATCCAGATCGAAGATCAATCCTTCCCGAAACGCTGCGGCCATCTTCCCGGAAAAAGCCTGATCCCCGCCAAAGAGATGGCGATCAAGATCAGAGCGGCCACACAGGCGCGGCGCGACCCCGATTTCATCATCATGGCGCGGACCGACGCCAGAGGGGTGACCGGTTTTCGGGATGCGGTCGATCGGGCGAAGCGGTATCTCGATGCCGGGGCCGACATGATCTTCCCCGAGGCGCTTCAGTCGCCGGAAGAGTTCTCAACATTCGCGAAAGAAATTCCGGCCCCGCTGTTGGCCAACATGACCGAATTCGGAATGAGCCCCGCCCTTTCGGCCGATGAACTTTCCAGGATGGGATACCGGCTGATCCTCTTTCCGATGACCCTTCTTCGGATTTCGGCGAAGGCGATGCAGCAGGGATTGGAGCAGCTGAAGAAAGAGGGGACCTCGCAGGGGATGCTCGAAGAAATGCAGAGCCGGGCCGACCTCTACCGGTTGATCCGCTACAGCGACTTTGAGGACCTCGATCGGGCGATCGCTTCCGCCCCCAAAGGGAAAAAGAAGGGGAGAAAATAATGGAACGCCGCCGAGTAGGTCAGTTAAGAGCAACATAACTTTGATAATCTTTCGCTTGAGGGCTTATTTTAATGGAACGCCGTAATCTTTCGCTTGAGGGCTTATTTTAATGGCGGAGAAGGTCCATGACGGTTTGGAAGGGGTGCTGGCCGGCGAGTCGGTCCTCTGCGACGTCGACCATGATACCGGCGGTCTTTTGTATCGCGGCTACCGGATTGAGGATCTCGCTCAGCAGGCCTCCTTTGAGGAGGTCGCTTACCTGCTGCTGGTCGGAAGCCTCCCCACTCAGGAAGCGCTCTCCCAGTTTCAAAAAGCACTCGTCGCAGCGCGCCCGGTTCCCGATCACATTCTTCGCTTTTTACAGGGCCTTCCCCCTTCCTCCAACCCGATGGACGTTCTCAGGACGGCGGTCTCGCTCCTGGGGGTCGAAGATCCCGATCGGGATGCCAACGATCATCCGGCCAATTTCAGAAAAGCGGTCCGGCTGATCGCGCAGATGCCGACCCTTCTCGCCGCCTTCGGAAGAAAGGGGACGCTCCCTCCCTTCCCGCCTGAACTCTCCCACGCGGAGCACCTGCTTTATCTTCTCACCGGAACTCGCCCCGATCCCTTCTCGGCGAAGGTGATGAACGTCTCGCTTATCCTCTACGCGGAGCATGAGTTCAACGCCTCGACTTTCGCTGCCCGGGTCACCGCCTCTTCCCTTTCCGACATGCATTCGGCCATTACGTCGGCGATCGGCTCGTTAAAGGGTCCGCTTCACGGCGGGGCGAACGAAGCGGTGATGAAGATGCTTCTGGAGATCGGCTCGGTCGAAAACGCCGAAAGGTATCTCCGGGACCGGCTTTCGAAAAAAGAACGGATCATGGGTTTCGGGCATCGTGTCTTGAAAAAAGGGGATGTCCGCTCCGATATCATCCAGCGGTATGCGAAGGAGTTGGGGGAGCGGAAAAAAGAGACGAAGTGGTTTGAGATGTCGAGCGGGATTGAAGCGCTCATGCGGCGGGAGAAAGATCTCTACCCGAACCTCGACTTCTATTCGGCCTCGGCCTATTATCTCCTGGGGCTTCCGATTTCATTCGATACGCCGCTCTTCGTCTGCAGCCGGATTTCCGGATGGAGCGCCCATGTGATCGAACAGCACGACCACAACTGTCTGATCCGCCCCCGCTGCCGCTACACCGGCCCGAGAGACCTGACCTACCTCCCCCTCGAAAAACGATAAGCCATTATAATGATTTAAGTTCCCCCTGGAGCCGGCGGGCCAGGGCGGCCGGCTCTTCCTCTTTTGAAATCCCTTCCTGAATCATTTCCTTCAGGTACCGGTTGGATCCCACTTTTTGAAGGAGGTTTTCAAAGAAGCGGGACGGTTCTTCCTGGGCGTCTTGTTTTAATGATTGAATCAATTCGGGCTCGAGCGCGATGGCGTAGGCGCCGACATGCAGGTAGCCGGGATAGATGGGACCGTGAAGTTTTTCAAACCTGAGATGGACCAAAGAAGACCTCCTTTAAAATAAGTTCTAGCGCGAAAAATTACGGCGCTCAGCTTCGGATGAGCGGTTCGTCGGAATTTTACCTGTCGTCGTGACGGCTTTTCGTTGAAGGCTCCATAGTGTACCGTATCCTTCTTTGAGACTCAAATACGCCGTTCGGGAGCGAACCGATTGCTGCTCGCTTGAGATACCCCCGCACCGCGAGCGCTCGGACCGGCAGAGCCGGTTGACAGGGTCCTCAAGGAACAGAAAGGTGGAACGCCGTAACCTTCCGCGTAAGGGCCTATTTTAAAGGTTAGCCCGGCACGATCTTGGCCTGTAACAGGCGTGACAGGCGGACAGGTTCCACCTCGATGTAGAGATTTTTATCCTGCGAGCAGATCACCTTCCCCGGTTTTTCCCCTTTCGGTTTCTGGACATATTTTCGGAAGGTATAGAGAACGTCTCCCTTCCCGGTTTTCCGCCCGCCGCTGAAGTGAAGCGCCAGCGTGGCGGCGTCTAAAAGGGTCTGGTAGGGGATTTCCTGCCGCCGTTCCATTCGAACCACCACATGAGAGCCCGGAACCCCGCGGGCGTGAAACCAGAGGTCGTTCCCCCGGGCCACCCGGAACGTTACCTCGTCATTTTCGCGGTCGTTTCGTCCCACCAGGAGAACCAAGCCATCGGTCGAGAGATAAGCGGGCGCCTTGGACTTTTCCCTTTTGTTTTTGTGGGAAGAAGCGGCCCGGCGGGCGACCTCCACCGATCCCCCCTCTAAGAGGGTTTTTCTCTCTTTTTCCAGCCTCTCCCGCTCCGCTTCTGTTTTCCGGACCTGCACCTGCAGGAGCGCCTGAGCCGACAGCGCCTTTTTATATTTTTTAAAAAGACGTTCCAGGTTTTGAGAAGGGGGTAAGGCCGGATCGAGGGTGATCACGAACTCGCCCTTTTCCGGTTCGGCCGGGTCGATGCATTTGAATTCCCTCATTCCGGGAATGATCCGGTGAAGATGGCTTTTGAGCAGCTCTCCGTGACGCCGGTAGATCGCCGCCTTTTCGGACTCCATCAACCCGGTCGCCAGCTGCTTCAACTTTTTTTCATGCCGGCGGATCTGAGCGTCGAGATCGGAGAGGCGTTGCGCCCGCTCCCCCTCGGCCGCCTCTCTTTCTTCGAGGGTCCGGTAGTAGGTTTCGACCGATCGATTGAAGGGATGCCGGTCGGCTTGGAGCTGAGCGCCGTAATTTTCCGCGATAGGGCTTATTTTAATCGGAGGGATCGATGCTTCTTTAAAAAGAGGGGTCCGGTGGATCGGAGGGGGCTGGTACGGCATCCCGATTTGCAGCCCCCGCTTGGAAGAGGGGGGAAAGAGCGAGCCGAGCAGAATCCCCTCCGGATCGATTAAAAAAAAGTTGGAGGCGGGTCCCATCAACTCGGCGATGAAGGAGAGGGGGGCGCCGGTTTCCGCCGCCCAGGCGAACTTCATCCGAATGATCCGGTCGCCGTTGTCCTGTTCGAGCGACAGAATCCTTTTCCATCGCAGGTGGGAGCGGAGCAATTGAGAAAAACGGGGCGGGGTGGCCGGGTTTTCATATTTCTTGTCCAGGAGGTGGCATCGCGCATGCAGCCGGTGCGCGGAAAAATAGAGAAAGTGCCTTTTCCCCCTCTGGTGAATCTCAAAAACCAGGTCCCACGGCCGCGGCTGGTCGATCTTTTGCACCACCCCGCCGATCAGCAGCGCTCCTATTTCGGTCACAATCTGCTGGAGCTGGTTTGCGCTGAATCCCATCGTTGACCCTTTTCCGAACGTTGTGTTATCTTGGCCGGGAGGCTCATTCTATCGGGGAATGGCCCGGTCTTCAAGGGGGAAGTTTACGGTTTTCGCAAACAAATGAAACAGGCGTCTTTAAATAAACAGAGTTTGGCGGCGCTCGGATGGCCGGAAATCATCGACTTTCTGGCCCGGCAGGCCTGCTCGCCCCTGACCGCTGCGCGCTGCCGGAGCTTGCCGTTCCTGGAGGAGCCGGAAGCGGTCCGTGAACAGCTCACCGTCGTCTGGGAAGCGGTGGGGCTGTTGAAGAAGTCCGGCGACCTGCCGCTTTCTCCTTTTCCAGACCTTCATCCGATTTTTGTCCTCGCCGCAAAAGGGGCCGCGCTGGACGGGCCGGAATTGAGAAGCATCCTTCATTTTCTGGAGCAGGTCGGCGCGCTTCGCGCGTTTCTTCTCGGCCGGAAGGAGGAAGCCCCTCATCTCCTGCAATGGGCGGTTCCTCTCGACCCGTTGGAGCCGCTCCGGAAAAAGATCGACCAGGCGGTCGACGAAGAGGGGCAGGTTCGCGAGTCGGCCACCCCTGCGTTGAGGGCGCTGAAAATAGAAGCGGTCAGGGCGCGGGAGGCGATCACCGATCAGCTCGACACGATGCTTCGCTCCGCGCGGTATGAGAAGCTTTTGCAGGAGTCGTACTATACCGAGCGGGAAGGCCGGTATGTGCTCCCCTTCAAAATTGCGCACCAGAATAAAGAGGGGGGGGTGGTGCATGATCTTTCCGCCAGCGGCGCCACCGCTTTTGTCGAACCGAAAGAGCTGGTCATCCCGAACAACCGGTTGCGGGTGGCGCAATTGTCGGTCGCCCGAGAGGTGGAGCGGATTTTAAAATCGCTCAGTGAAGCGGTCGGACAGTCGGAAGCGCCGCTTCGGAGAAACCTCGAAGCGCTCATTGAAATCGACCTGATCCGCGCCAAGGCCCGGCTCTCCGAAAAAATTGGAGGGCGCCTTCCCCTTATCAACACCGCCGGGAAATTGAAGCTGGTCGGGGCCCGCCACCCGCTGCTTCTGCTCCGCTCGTCTTTGGAAGGGGCCGGAAAGCCGGTGGTTCCGAATGAGATCGTTCTTGAAGAGAAACAGTGCGCGATGGTGATTTCCGGGCCGAATGCCGGCGGGAAGACCGTGGTCCTGAAGACGATCGGCCTTTTTGCGTTGATGATCCGGGCCGGCCTTCCGATTCCATGCGACGAGGGCTCCGAGATGGCCCTCTTTCCGGAGGTGGCCGCCGACATCGGCGATGACCAGGATCTCTCGCGCGATCTCTCCAGTTTTTCCGCCCATCTTGAAAATATCCTTTCGATCCTCTCGATGGCGGAAGGGACCTTGGTCCTGTTGGACGAGCTGGTCACATCGACCGATCCGGCGGAGGGGGCGGCGCTGGCCGAGGCGATTTTAATCGAAATGGTCGATCGCGGAATGAAGGTCGTCACCACGACCCACTATCCGTCGCTGAAAGGATTGGCCCAGGCCGACCCCCGTTTTTTAAACGCGAGCCTTGGATTTGACCTCGAGCGGATGGCCCCTACCTATCGGCTGGTCCAGGGGATCCCGGGGCGGAGCGCCGGATTGGAGATTGCGGCCCGGCTCGGTCTGGACGATTCCATTTTGAGCCGGGCGAAGGAGCGGCTCAACCAGACCGAGCGGGGTCTGGACCGGCTGATTGCCGAGTTGGAACGGGAGCGCCGCCAGGCCGAGGAGGAGAGAAAGCAGTCGGCCGCACTCCGTCAGGAGATGGAGGCGGCCGCGGCGGCCCAACGGGAAGCGACGGCCCATCTCGCCCTCAGCGAAAAAGAAATTCAAAAAAAGGTGAAGCAGAAGGTGGCCGAGGCGGTCGCCGCGGCCCGGGCCGAAATTGCGGCGCTTCTTCAATCGCTTCGCGGCGCCACCGATCCTGCCGAGATCAAAAAGGGGCGCGAGCGGCTGGTTCGGATCGAAGAAAAGACCGGCGCGGCGGTCACTCCGGTTTCCGCCTCCAAAATTCCGCCGCAGGTCGGAAAAAGGGTCGAGATCGTCCCGCTGGGACGCGAAGGAATTTTACTCGACCCCCCGGCAGGCGCAAAAAAAGTCCGGGTACAAATGGGGAATCAGATTCTCCTGATTTCGCCGGAGTCGCTTGAAGGCGTCGCGCAAGAGGCTCAGAAAGCGCCCGAAACCGAGCAGCCCACGATCCCGCCCGTGCAGGCGGCGGCGACCGAAGCCGAGTTCCACCTTCACCTTCACGGAGTGCGGGTGGAAGAAGCGCTGGAACGGTTAGAGCGCTTTTTAGATCGCGCCCTGCTGTCTGATATAAAGGAGGTCCGGATCGTTCACGGGCAGGGGACCGGAAAATTAAAAAAGGCGATCCGCGCTTACCTGGCGGCCTCTCCGTATGTTCAGCAATTCCGCCCAGGCGATCTTCTCGAAGGAGGGGACGGGGTCACCGTGGTGAATTTTTCTTCTTGACACCCTGTTTCGCACCATGTTAGCGTCTGATCTACCTACCTAATGATTTTAAGTTAAATACGGTTATCAGTGGGTCACCGATGGCGCTCCGGCTGACAGGTGCCTATTTTTTACTTTCAAGACCCAGGGGTCGCAAGGAATCCCTGGGTCTTTTATTTTTCTAACGATTGTACAGATCAAGGAGACGTCCTAATGAAACTTTCAGTCATGCGGGCACTACAATTATTCATCTCTGTTTGTTTGATCACAGCCAGCGCTGGCGAGGGCCTTGCAATCCCGCCCGCGCCGACGCCTCTCGCGCCGGCGAACGGCGCGAGTGTCACGGTGCCGTTCACGATCTCCTGGTCGGCCGTCACCGATCCGAGCGGCGCGCCGATCACCGGCTACAACTGGAAGGTCAGCCCCTCCTCGACGATGACACCGGTGATCCTCATGGATTCGACGTCTGGCGCCGTAACGCAAGACACCGTCAGCGGTCTTACGAGCGGCGCCTATTTCTGGCAGGTCCAGGCGGTGAACAGCGCCTTGCAGCAGGGGGCGTTTTCAGCGGCGCGGAGCTTCACCGTCACGGGAGCCGGCCCCGGCACGCCGGGCACACCGACCCTTGCGCCGACCTTTGGTCATTCGACGTTCCATCCGGAGGAGTTCCTCCGTTTCGATTGGAGCGCCGTACCGGACGCCGTGACCTACCGCCTCGAGATCTCGGACGACCCAAGTTTCCCGCTGGACAAGGTGTTCCCTGCCTTTCAGACCTTCTGGAACGACAACATTCCTACGAACACCGATGGATTTAGATGGGGGACGAGTCTGGGTGAAGGCACCTTCTTGGCGCGCGTGTTTGCGGTAGACGCGGATAACCCGCAGGGCATCCGCAGCCTGCCGTCGAACGTCATCAGTTTTTCCGTCTTCTACAACAACCCCATCATGCCGGCTCCGACGCTCATCTCGCCCCTGAATAACCCGACGCTGACCCTGCCGCTCACGCTTCGGTGGAACCATGTCGAAAATCCGCAGGCCTTGGGGTACGACGGGGAAATCTCCAACAGCGCCGCGTTCTCGACGAACGAGGCGCCGTTGTTCGCGCAGCTCACCAATCCGGAGTTCAAGATACTGACGCTCACGCCGGGGGCGAAGTTCTGGCGCGTGCACTCGATTCAGGGAATGTGCTCGCCCACCGTAGTCTGCTTCACCCCGTTTTCATCGACCGGCACGTTCACGATCAGCACGGCGCCTCCCACCCCCGTGTCGATTCTGCCCAGCCAGGACCCCGTCCCGACGTCGCTGTATAGCGGCACCCAGACCGGGATCGCGGTGCAGCTCACCGCGGGGGTCCCGGCGGGCGGCGCCACCATTTCCCTGACCAGCTCGCATCCGACCCTGGCGCCGGTCCCGGCAACGATCCAGATGCCAGGCAACACCGCCTGGACGGAGTTCCAGATGACGCTCGGAATGGTGACTTCCCCTACGCTGGTGACGCTGACCGCGACCCTCAACGGCGTGACCACTCCAGGCCAGTTCACCCTGTTGCCGCCGGAGCTGAAGTCGGTGACGCTGACGCCGACCACCGTCAGCGGCGGCGCTCAGGCTGGAGGAACGGTGCAACTGAACGGCCAGGCCCCCGCGGGCGGAGCCGTCGTGAGCCTTTCGAGCAGCTCTCCGGCGGTCAGCGTCCCCGCCTCGGTCACTGTTCCAGCGGGATCCTTCTCTGTCGGGTTCACCCCCCAGACCAGCGTTGTTTCCACGTCCACCATCGCCACGATCACAGCGACCTGGAACGGCCTCAGCGTGCAGGGGCAGATCACGTTGACGCCACTCCCGCAACCCACATCGCTGATGCTGAGACCGATGTCGACGACCAACGACTCTCAGGGGACCGTCTTCGTCCCGGAGGGGGTGGGCTACGACCAAATCGTTCAGGTAACGAGCAGCAATCCAGCGCTCGCCAGCGTGCCGGCAACGGTGACGGTCACGGCCGTGACCGGCTTAGGCCGTTTCGATATCATTACGGCCCCCGTCTCCGTGGCGACCGTCGTCACGATCTCGGTGTCCGGAAGCGGCGTGACCCTGTCGGCTCCCTTGACGGTGTATCCCACCCTACCGGCGCTCACCGCGCTCACGGTGAATCCGACCACCGTCAACAGCGGCGGTACTGCGACCGGCACCGTCACGTTGGCGAGCGCCGCGCCGACCGGCGGGGTCGCCGTGAATCTGGGGAGCAACCTTCCCGGCGCGGCCAGCGTGCCGGCGAGTGTCACCGTCCCAGGCGGCGCCACGAGCGCCAACTTTACGGTGACCGCGGGTTACGTCGCCCTGACCACCGTCCAACTCTCCGCCGCCCTCGACAATGTGTTCCAATTCGCGTCGATCACCGTGAACCCGCCGCCGGTCGGTTCCTTTACCCTGACCGTGACCAAGGCGGGAACAGGGAGCGGAACGGTGACCTCCAGCCCGGCGGGGATTAATTGCGGCGCCGACTGCACCGAGGTCTACACCGAAAGCACCAGCGTGACGCTGACGCCGACTCCCGCAGCGGGTTCTGCCTTTGCCGGCTGGAGCGGCGCCGCCGACTGCACCGATGGCTCGGTGACCATGACGGCCAATATGACCTGCACCGCCACCTTTAATTCGGCCTTTACCCTCACCATTACCAAGGCGGGGACCGGGACAGGGACCGTCACCTCCTCACCAACGGGAATTAACTGCGGGGCCGACTGCTCCGAGGTCTATGCGAGCGGCACGGTGGTGACGCTGACCGCCACCCCTGCAGCCGGTTCCACCTTCGCCGGCTGGAGCGGCGCTGCCGACTGCACCGATGGCTCGGTGACGATGACGGCCAATATGACCTGCACCGCCACCTTCAATATTGCAGGCTCCGACACCGGCCTTCGCAGCCCCACGGCGAATGCGGCGGAGACCACCTCGGCGGGAGACAACAATGGCTATCAGACCACCCCGGCCAATGCCCATACCGATGACACCCTCAACGCAGTCGATACCGACAGCGGGACCAACACCAACACCGGCTGCACCAACACGGGCAAGGACCGGCACCGGTTCTACAACTATGGCTTCACGATTCCGAGTGGGGCGACCATCAATGGGATTGAAGTCCGGCTCGATGCGAGGGTGGACAGCACCACCGGCGCGCCGAAGATCTGTATCCAGCTCTCCTGGAACGGAGGGGCGACGTGGACCACGGCCAAGCAGACCGCCACCCTGGGGACCGCGATGGCCACCTTTACCCTGGGAACCGCCACCGACACCTGGGGGCGGACCTGGAGCCTGAGCGAGTTCAGCGATACCAACTTCCGAGTCCGGGTGATTGATGTGGCTAGCAACACCGCGCGCGACTTCACCCTCGACTGGGTCGCCGTGCGCGTCCATTACGCCGGAGGTGCACCGACTGCCCCAACGATCACCTCCACACCGGTGACCACGGGGAGTGTCGGCCAGGCCTACTCCTACCAGGCGACCGCCACCGGGACCACCCCGATCACCTGGTCTCTGGTGAGCGGCCCGGCGGGCCTGACCATCGGCTCGACCACCGGCCTGGTCAGTTGGACTCCCAGCGCGACGGGAAGCTTCCCGGTGACGATCCGGGCGACCAACTCGGTCGGATCAATTGATCAGTCCTACACCATCACGGTGAGCGCTGCGTCGATGACGCTCACCATCACCAAGGCGGGGACCGGGACAGGGAGCGTCACCTCCAGCCCGGCAGGCATCAATTGCGGGGCCGACTGCTCCGAGCCCTATGCCAGCGGGACGGTCGTGACGCTCACGGCAACGCCGGATGCCGGCTCCGCCTTTGCCGGTTGGAGCGGCGATGCCGATTGCACCGATGGCTCCGTCACGATGAATGCCAGCAAAACCTGTACCGCCACCTTTAATGCGACGACCACCTTCACGCTGACGGTGACCCTCACAGGAAGCGGGACGGTCACCTCCTCGCCGGCCGGGATTAACTGTGGCGCCGACTGTTCAGAGGCGTATGCCAGCGGGACGGTCGTGACGCTGACGCCAACTCCGGCGGCGGGTTGGAGCTTTGATCGCTGGCGCGGGGATGCCGATTGCACTGATGGGGTGGTGACGATGAACGCGAGCAAGACCTGCACCGCGGAATTTAAGAATTGACCGAGCGGTCACAGTTCCGGTTATTCTTAAAGGGCCGCCGGAGGTCTTCCGGCGGCCCTTTAACTGTCTTCAATCGGAGACAGATCTTTCCCCCCTTTATTGTTTCGGTCTTACGTCCCAATGAATATTTGCGGGGGATATTTCCAATGGCATTTTTTGCTCCCCTCTTTCGAGGGGGTTGACTCAAGAGGGGTAAATTGAATAGAGTGACGCCACATGATACGGATAATTCAAAAAAGAAAAAGGTCGTTCCTCTTGTTGGCTCTTCCTCTGGGATTATTCTTGGTCCCTTCGTTTTCTTCGGAACTGTCTCCGCTGAGTACCTCTCTTCCTTCAACACAGATTCTTTTGCCGAAGAAGGTCGCGCTGGAATCGCTCACCGATCGCGAGCGGAAAATCTTCACCATTTTATCTCAATTCCGAACCGGTCTGAAATCGGACGAGAAAGAGCGGCTGGTCACCTTTATCAGCGACGAGAGCCGGCAGTATGGTTTCGAGCCTGAACTGATCATGGCCCTCATCTCGGCGGAGAGCTCTTTTTACAACTGGTCGAGCTCTCCGAAGGGGGCGATCGGATTGATGCAGTTGATCCCCACCACCGGGAGAGAAATGGCGGAGATCAATAATATCGTCTGGCAGGGGGAAAAAGAGCTTCTGTTCGATCCTTTCCTCAACATCAAGCTCGGCATTCACTATCTCTCGATGCTCCATCTTAAATTCAAAGATATCGAGCTGGCCCTGACGGCCTATAATTATGGGCCGGGCAATGTCCGGCGCTGGATTGATGAAGGGGAAGCGCTTCCGGCAGGCTATGCCACCAAAGTATTGAAATTTTACGAGCGGTTTCTGGCGTTCGATATGGAAAAGCAAGAAGCGTCGGGGCTCCTGAATGTCCAGGACGATCTTTCGGATCTCGACGAAAACGTTCCCGTCCCCCCCGTTTCAAAAGCCTCTCTTCGGTTTTAAATTTCAAGATCATTTCCGTTTGGCAAGATGTCATTCTGAGGCGAAGCCGAAGAATCTGGCTTTGTGAAAGCGGCTGAAAACGAGATCCTTCGCGGAGCCTGTCCTGAGCATTGAGAAAGAGGAGATTCTTCGCTGGCGCTCAGAATGACAAGCGAAGGGCTCAGGATGACAAAACAAGATACTTTCTAAAAAGTCCAAGTTGCTAATTTCAAATTGACCCACTACCCCGCAATCAACCCTCTTCCTTGCCATCTCTTCGGTGATTTGCAATAATAAAGACGATGCGCATTCCCGATACCGAACCTGCAAAAATTCAATTCAATGAAACGCCGCTTCCGCAGGGTGACCTGCGGCTCCGCCACCTCATCCGTCCCTACGAAGGGCAGCCGGTCCAGACCGGACTATTGGGGGTCCCCACCGATGCCGGCGTGGTTCAGGGGGGTGGCCGGGCGGGGGCCGCGCTCGGTCCGAACGCCGTCCGCGAGCAGTTGAAGCGATATGGCGTTGCCTATAACTTCGAACGCCAGGTCGATCTGTCATCGGTGGCCGTCGCCGATTTCGGCGACCTGATCCCCGATGAAAAGTCGGTCGAGGGGACCCATCAACGCCTTACGAACGTGGTGGCAGCCATCGTCCGGCTCGGCGCGATTCCGATCCTCCTCGGCGGGGGACACGACCTGACGTTCGGTGGGGTCCGGGGACTGGCCGAGGGCGCCACGGACGCCATCGGCGGGCTGACAATCGACGCCCACTTCGATGTCCGCGAGACGGTCAACGGCGTCGTCACCAGCGGCACCCCGTTCCGAAATATCCTGGAAAGGATCGAGACGGTCCGGGGGGATCATTTTATTGAGATTGGCGGAAACGGCCTCGTCAACGACAAGGCGCATTTTGATTATCTGATCATGAAGAAGTCGCGGCTTTTTTCTCTCGCTGAAACCCGGCAGAAGGGGATCGGCCCGATCATCGAAAAAGCGCTCCAGATTGCCGGCCATGGAACCGAAAAGATTTTCTGCTCGATCGACCTCGATTCGGTGGCGCAGGCCTTTGCGCCGGGGGTCTCGGCCCCCTCGCCGGAGGGTTTCACACCGGAGGAAGTGTCGCTCGCGGCCTATCTGATGGGGCTGCATCCCAAGACCGCCTATTTCGACATCATGGAGCTGAACCCGACCTTCGATCAGGACGGCCGAACCGCCCGGCTGGCCGCAGGATTGATCCTTCATTTTTTAACCGGCTTCGCGCTCAGAAAAGGACGACAGGAGAAGGTGATCGGTTTCAGAGGAGGGGAGAGATGAACCGTCCGATGTTCGATGAACTCCGTCCGCCGGCGCCGATTCGCGCCCCCATCGGAAGACGCCGCTCCTGTAAAAGCTGGGATACCGAGGGGGCGCTCCGGATGCTGATGAACAATCTTGATGACCGGGTGGCGGTCGACTGGAAAAATCTGATCGTCTACGGCGGAAGCGGCCGGGCCGCGAGAAACTGGAAAGAGTATCACCGGATCGTCCAGGCGCTCCGGGCGCTTGCACCGGACGAGACCCTCTGCGTGCAGTCGGGCAAACCGGTCTATGTTGCCACGACCCACCGCGAGGCGCCGCGGGTCATCATTGCCAACTCGAACCTGGTCCCCGCCTGGGCGACGCCGCAGGAGTTCGACCGCCTCGATCGCCTCGGTCTCACGATGTATGGCCAGATGACGGCGGGGAGTTGGATCTATATCGGGACGCAGGGGATTCTTCAGGGAACCTACGAGACCTTTGCGGCGATGGCCAAACTTACTTTCAAAACCGAGTCTCTCTCCGGAAAATGGATTCTGACCGCCGGGATGGGAGGGATGAGCGGCGCGCAGCCGCTGGCGGCGACGATGAACGAGGCGGCCATTCTCGATGTGGAGGTCCGGCCCGAACGGATCGAGCGGAAGGTCAAAGAGGGATTCTGCGACCGGATGACCGACCGGCTCGATGAAGCGCTGGAGTGGATCGGCACCGCCTGCCGCGTCGGCCAGCCCCTCTCGGTCGGGCTGGTCGGAAACGCCGGCGCGGTCTATCCGGAGTTGGTCCGGCGTGGGAAGATTCCCGACATCGTGACCGACCAGACGCCGGCGCACGACCTTCTCTCCTACGTCCCGATCGGTGATCTGCCGCAGCTCGACCGACTCCGGGAGCGCGATCCTGCGGCCTATCGCCGAAAGTCGCTCGACACCATCGCCTGTCACGCCGAGGCGATTTTGAAAATGCAGTCGGCCGGAGCGGTGGCGGTCGATTACGGCAACAACCTCCGCGCGCAGGCGGAGCGGGCGGGTGTGGAAATTAAAAATGCGGACGGCTCGTTCAAGTATCCCGGGTTTGTTCCGGCCTACATCCGCCCTCTCTTTTGCGAGGGGAAAGGCCCCTTCCGGTGGGCCGCCCTTTCCGGAGACCCGAAAGACATCCACCGGCTCGACCGGGCATTGAAGCAGACTTTCCCAAAAGACCGGGCGCTCAAACGCTGGGTCGATCTCGCGCAGCGGAAGATCCCGTTCACCGGCCTGCCGGCCCGAATCTGCTGGCTCGGGTATGGCGAGCGGGCGAAGTTCGGCGGGGTGATCAATGACCTGATTAAAAAAGGAGAGGTTTCCGCCCCCGTCGTGATCGGCCGCGACCATCTTGACTGCGGCTCAGTCGCTTCTCCCTATCGGGAGACCGAAGCGATGGCCGACGGATCGGACGCGATCGCCGACTGGCCGCTGCTTAACTTTGCATTGAATGCCGTCAGCGGCGCATCGTGGGTCTCATTCCACCACGGCGGCGGCGTCGGAATGGGGAATTCGCTTCATGCCGGCATGGTGATCGTCGCCGACGGGACGAAAGCACGGGCCGAACGTTTGGAGCGGGTGCTGACGGTCGATCCCGGCATCGGCGTCGCCCGTCATGTCGACGCAGGATATGAAAAAGCGAAAGAGACAGCAAGAAAAAAGAAGGTAAAGATTCCGAGGGAGTTTGTTTAGTCCGCGAAGGAACCTAAATTTGCCTATTACTCATCCTCCTCATCCGCCTTGTGAAATTCAAACATCGTCCGGATGTCGGTGCGGTGGGCGAAGCCGCGATCCTGTTTGAATTTTTCCAGCGTTTCGGTTGCTTCGTCGTTCCAGCCCCGCTTGCTCATAAATCCGTTCCAGACTTCGATCTCCTCGGCGTTCGGCTGTCGGCCCTGGTTGAAGCACCAGCCCAGGATTTCTTCATCGGTCCCCCCCTGAAGGACTCGGTTGACGACCGCCATATAATCAACCTTTAGAAACCGGACGCATCGGCCGTCGAATCCGCTGCCCAAATTCTTTTGGTAGTCCATCGGAAGTTTGTTTTGAGCCTGCAGGCGGATTTTATCGAGCACTCTTCCGAAGTATACGATGCCGCCGACCTTGTCGGAGGAAGGGCGCAATCCGGGAACTTTCATTTTTCTCTCCAGAGGGTAAAGCTTCGGCCAAGCTAGGTCCCAAACAGAATCTCGTATGTTGCAATCGGAAAGGTCACCGGGAGAATCAGGGTGTCGAGGAGGATGCTGAAAGGAAGATCGATCAAAGGATATTCGGGCGGCGCAGCCCCGAATGCCTTGAGGCGCCGCTCGCTCCCTGAGATTGCGTGAAGGTCGAGCCGCGCGCCGCTGTAGATTTTTGGGGCGCGGGCCCTTCCCACCGACGGCATCATCCGGATCGTGCCGCAACCCGAAAGGGTCAAGATAAAGAAAATAAAAACCGATAAAAACAACCGGGTGGAGGGAGGCATCGACTGGCTCACTTCCTTCTTTGAAATTCCAAACAGGTGTGGTATATCACAGGAGAGATTCAGAGTCAATCTGAGGGATAGCCGATGTCTTCTCGTTTCGATCTGGCGGTGCTCCACTGCGGCGAGCTGCTGACCGTGGCCGCTCCCGATGGCCCCAAGCGAGGTGGAGCGCTGGCCGAGGTCGGCCTCATCCAAAACGGCGCGGTCGGAATTCTCCAGGGCCGGATTGCGTGGGCCGGCACGCAGAAGGAATACCGGAAGGGCCATCGGGCCAAGCGCGAGATCGACGCCGAGGGACGGGTGGTGATGCCGGGGTTCGTCGATCCACATACCCATGCCGTCTTTGCGGGGAGCCGCGAGGGGGAGTGGGCCCAGAAGATACAGGGGGTTCCCTATCTTGAGATTCTGAAACGAGGCGGAGGCATTCTCAGCACAGTCGATGCCACCCGCGCGGCGTCGCCTAAGGCGCTCTATGAAACCGCAGCAGGCTACTTAAAAAAGATGCTGTCGAACGGAACCACGACCGTCGAAATCAAGAGCGGCTATGGGCTCGATTTGAAGAACGAGCTGAAGCTGTTGAAGGTGATCGGGCAGTTGAAAAAAAGGATGCCGCTCGACATCGTCGCGACCTTTCTGGGGGCGCATGCCATCCCGCGCGAGCATCTTGATTCTCCCGATGTCTATGCCGCGGAGGTGATTAAGATGCTTCCCGCGGTCCGATCGAAAGCCCAATTCTGCGATGTCTTCTGCGAGGAAGGGGCTTTTTCATTTGTTCAGAGCAAGCAGATCCTCGATGCGGCCCGTCAGGCGGGATTTCAGATCAAGCTGCATGCGGGGGAGTTCTCCGACCTGGGAGGGATTCAGCTGGCCGCCGAGTTCAAGGCCACCTCCATCGACCACCTCGATCAGATCGTCCGGAAAGAAATTCCTCTTCTGGCGGAAAGCGGCGCGGTCGGGGTGCTTCTTCCGGGGGTGTCGCATTTCTTAAAAGCAAAACAGATTCCACCGGTCCGCCACCTGGTGGAAGGGGACGTTCCGATCGCTCTGGCGACCGATTTCAATCCCGGCTCCTCCCCCTGCCTTTCGATGCAGGAGATCCTCCACCTCGCCGTCCGTGACTTTGGATTGACCGCCGAAGAGGCGATCTCGGCCGCCACAATCAACGCCGCCCATGCCATCGGCCTTGGAAGTCAGGTCGGCAGCATCGAGGTCGGCAAACAGGCCGACCTCCTGATCCTGGAGATCGATCACTACCAACAGCTTCCCTATTTTTTCGGAACAAACCACGTAAAGGAAGTTTTTAAACGAGGAAAGAAAGTTTATACAAGCCCTTAACAGGCGAAAACCTGTTCGGCTGCTCAAAAAGCGCCAGATGCAAGGCCGCAGGGAGCGAGGAAACCGCAGCGTACCGGGAGGTACGTGAGGATTTCCGAGGGAACGAGAACGCAGCAGATGGACTTTTTCAGCAGCCGCTATCGGGTGTGGCGGATGATTTTGCCTTCGACCAGATAAACGACCATCTCCGCGATGTTGGTGGCGTGGTCGCCGATCCGCTCGATATACTTGGAGACGAAGCTGATCCGAATCGCCCGGGTGATGGTGGTCTGGTCCTCCACCATGTAGGAGAGGAGCTCTCTGAAAATCTGGTGGGTCAGATCGTCGATAAATTGATCCTCCGAGCAGACCTTTCTCGCCAGCGCGGCATCTTTGTTGACGAAGGCGTCGAGGGTCTCCCGGACCATCTTCTGTGCCGCTTGGGCCATCCGCGGGATGTCGATGTACGGTTTGAGCAGCGGCTCTTCGGCTAGTTCAACAGCCCGTTCGCAGATATCCTCGGAGAGATCGCTCATCCGCTCCAAATCGGTCGTGATTTTCATCGCAGTCGTGATAAAGCGAAGGTCCCGGGCGGCCGGCTGATAAAGGGCGAGCAGGCGGATGCACTCCTCGTCGATCTCCACATCCATCGCATTGACCTGGTGGTCGTTTTGGATCGTCTGGCGGGCCAACGCGGTGTCCCGCTCCACCAGGGCCTTGATGGAAGAGGCGATCTGCGCTTCCACCAACGCCCCCATCTTCAGGATCTTCTCTTTCAGGCGGGTGAGTTCTTCTTCGAAATGACGTTGCATTCAATCTCCTAATGTTTCGTTAGTGGAGCGCCGTAATCTTACGCGCTAGGACTTATTTTAAAACGTGAATCGCTAATGAGGTTTGCATCACTTACGTTTGACGAATAACGATTCACGTTATTTTATCCAAATCTTCCGGTAATATAATCTTCGGTCCGCTGGTCTCTCGGATTGGTGAAAATTTTGGAAGTCGCGTCAAACTCCAGAAGTTCTCCCATCAGGAAAAATCCGGTCTGGTCCGAGATCCGGGCCGCCTGCTGCATGTTGTGTGTGACGATCACGATGGTATAGCTCTGTTTCAATTCCCTCAGCAATTCTTCAATCCGGCCGGTGGCGATCGGGTCGATCGCGGAGGTCGGCTCGTCGAGAAGGAGCACTTCCGGCTCCACCGCCAGCGCCCTTGCGATGCAGAGCCGCTGCTGTTGCCCGCCGGAGAGCGAAAGGGCCGACTGGGAGAGCCGGTCTTTGACCTCGTCCCAGATGGCCGCTTTCTTCAAACTCGCTTCCACAATGCCGTCGAGGGTCTCTCTATTACTTATACCATGAATTCTCAAACCGTAAGCGACGTTCTCATAAATACTCTTGGGAAAGGGATTGGGTTTCTGGAAGACCATGCCGATTTGACGGCGGACGTCGATCACATCGACCTCTTTGTAGATGTCCTGTTCTTTATAGAAGATGGTCCCGTCCAGCCGGAAGATCGGGAGGAGGTCGTTCATCCGATTGAGGCAGCGGATGAAGGTGCTCTTCCCGCAGCCGGATGGGCCGATCACCGCCGTCACCGATTTTTCGGGGATATTGATGTTGATGTCTTTCAGGGCCTGTTTCTTCCCATAAAAGACATTCAGTTTTTCGATTTTGAAGGCCTGTCCCATGGTTACCACCTTATTTTCTTTTGATACCGATGCCTCAAATAAACGGCAATACCGTTCATGACGAAAGTGATGAGGAGAAGGATTACAATTCCGGCGGCGGCGTTGATCGAAAAAGCCTTTTGGGGGCGGGAGACCCAATTGAAGATCTGAATCGGCAAAGCGGTAAAGGGATCGAACAGCCCCTGGAGGTGAATAAAGGGAGGCTCCAGAGAGATGGGACTGGTGGGGAGAAAAGCGACATAGGTCAGCGCCCCGAGCGTAATGAGCGGGGCGGTCTCCCCGATGGCCCGGGACATCGCCAGGATGGTCCCGGTGAGAATCCCCGGCATCGCCGCCGGCAGGACCTGGTTTCGGATCGTCTGCCACTTACTCGCCCCGAGGGCGTAAGAGGCTTCCCGGATCGAAGAGGGGATCGTCCGGAGCGCTTCACGCGATGCCAGGATGACGATCGGGAGGACCAGGATCGACAGCGTCAACGCGCCCGCAAGGACGCTTCTCCCCAGGTGCATCCATCTTGCAAAAAGTCCAAGGCCGAGCAGGCCATAAATGATCGACGGGACCCCGGCGAGGTTGGCAATATTGATTTCGATCATCGCGGTGATCCAGCTTTTCTTCCCATATTCTTCCAGATAGGTCGCCGCCGCCACGCCGATGGGAAACGCGATGAACCCGGTGAGCACCATCAACCAGGTGGTCCCGACCCAGGCGGAAAGTATCCCGGCGTCCTGGGGTTTTCGGGAGGGATAGCTGGTGAGGAACTGCCAACTCAGCCTGGGAAAGCCGGTTGCAAAGATGTCGATGAGCAGTGTCAGGAGAACAATGATTCCGAGCAGAGTGCAAAAAAGGCCGGCGATCGAAAAGGCCTTGTCATATAGGCTGTGCAGAAATTTTCTTTTCACCATTTAAAATAGGCCCAAGCGAAAAATTACGGCGTTCCTTTTTATTTTAATCCGATTTCCACTATTCGTAAACCTCCCTAAATCTTTTCCGAAGCAGGTAGCTGACGATGTTTAAAATAAAAGTAATGATGAAGAGGCTCATCCCGACGGCAAAGATCGTCATAAACTCAATCGTCCCGGTCGGCGTGTCTCCCATGCTGACCTGAACAATGTAGGCGGTGGCGGTTTCGATCGGGACGAACGGGTTCAGTGTCAGACGGGGCTGCAGGCCGGCGGCGATGGCGACGATCATCGTCTCTCCAACCGCTCTTGAGATGCCGAGGATGAACGACGCCACCACGCCGGAGAAGGCGGCCGGGAGAACGACCCGCAGGGCCACCTGAAGCCGGGTCGAGCCTAACGCATAGGCCCCCTCGCGAAGCCCCATCGGAACGGCATGCATGGCGTCTTCACTCAGAGAGGAAATGATCGGGATAATCATGATTCCCATGACGATTCCGGGGCTTAAGGCATTGAAGCCGGAGAGTTCGGGGATCCATTTCTGAAGAAGGGGGGTCACAAAGAGGAGCGCAAAATAGCCGTATACGACTGTGGGGACGGCGGCGAGGATCTCAAGCGCCGGCTTAATGACGGTCCTTAATTTTCCGGAGGAGTACTCGCTGAGATAAATGGCGCTGATCAGCCCGATCGGTAGAGAGACCGCCATGGCGATCAACGTCGTGAGAAAGGTCCCGGCGAAGAGCGGAAGGATGCCGAAATGTTTCTCGGAAAAAAGGGGGGTCCACTCGGTGTCGGTCAGAAAATCGACTATGGAGACGATTTTGAAAAATTCAATCGTTTCGAAAATCAAGACCCCGATGATCCCGATGGTAATGAAAACAGAAAGAAGGGCACTCATAAAGAGCGCCCCTTCAATCACGAATTCCTTTATTTTCTGGAGCCGCCTTGAAATCAGTTTTATTATTCCTTTTTTAAAAGGTCTTCGGTTTTGACCCCGACCTGCGCCCCTTTGCTGCCGAAGACCGAGCCGGTCACCCGTTTCTCGAAACGCTTCCCAACCAATTCGGTGATGGGAAAGACGGTGCTGGAGCCGTCGATTTTGATCAGGGATGGTTTGGCCCAGGCGGCGCCGGTGAGTCCGACGAAGAGGAGCAGCGTGAAAAGTCCTTTTTTCATATTGTTTCCTTTCTTATTCTATCTCTCCGTGGATGACTCGGTTGTTACAGGGTTGTTAAATTTTTGTTACATCTAATCGCGTGGGCCCGGAGATTCGCCGAATGCAGTTTCTCCGAGGCCCGAATGATTTATTTGGAATACCTAAAACTTCATCAGGAGATCGAACTGGAAGCGCTTGATATTGTCTCTGCCGGGCGGAAGCGATTGGTCTTCGACCCGCGTGGCGGAGTACTTGGTTTTTGCCACGAGCGCTTTGGTGAAGGCGTAAGCAACCCAGCCGGTATGGCCTTTCCGGTTCGTGCCGCCGTCGCCGAAGTCGGAGTCTGTCAGGTCTGCCACCGTGGCGTCGGTCTCAAGGACTCTATAGAAATAGCCGACTTCCCACGTCTGAGGATCGCCTGCCTTACCTACGCGTGCCCCGACTTGGTAGCCGGTGTCTTCGTCTGTGGTGGTGTCTGCGAGGTTCTTAACGTAATCGCCGTGAATGGCGACGGGAATCGGGCCGAACTTTATTCCCAATTCCGCGGTAATATCGAGGACCCTGAATGAATTGACAAGGGTATTGGTTGCGGCTGCCGGGGGCGTCGGAGGAACCCGCGTATTTCCTTCTTGAGCGATAACCTGGCCGAAATTCCCGCGTGTGGCGTTCTTGAAGTTGTAAAAGGCGCCGGCCAGCGTGAGCTGAACGGATTTCCCAAATCCGGCCTGTACCCCTCCCTGCTCTCCGAAGAGCCACTGATCGTTGTTGTCGGCGGCGTCTTCATCCAGAGCGAACTGGCCCGTATTTGCAAAGAGGGTTAAGGTGTCGGAGAGTTTCAGTTGAAAATTCTGCGCGAACCCTTCCGGGTTGACATCTTCGTCCCAAACGACGTCCGGAATGGTGAAGAAGGGGTTCGGCATTTTTCCGCCGGTCAGAGCGACCCCCGGGATTCCTCTCCATTGGAGATACGCCCGGTCGATCCATATCTGTTTTTGAGAAAAGAGATTGTCAAAGCTCTGATTGGTGGAGACCTGCTGCCCATCTCCCGAAGCGAGTCGAACGCCGACGAAAAAATCGCCGACCTTGATTTCGGATCCCAACCGAAGCCGGAAACGCTGCCGGTGCCGATCCAGATCAGGGTCTTTTAAAAACGATTCATGCCGAAGTCTAAAATCACCTGAAAAGACGACCCGGTCGATCCATTTGGAGAGTTTTCTCCCCTGGACGGCGGCGGCCTCCTCCTGCGAGAGCACCCCTTTTTCAACCAATACTTCTTCCAGGCTTTTTCGCTCCTCCGCCCGCGCCGCCGGCTGAGAGAAGAAAAAAAGACTGACCATGATCATCAAAAAGACCCCCCAATGCTCCAAGTGCTCGAATAAGCGACGTTTCGTTTTCACCTGCACCTCTCCTCGTGGTTGATGTGAATGAAGGCTGTTTTTAATTTTTCCGCGCGATCCTGCATGCGTCTCTATTTTTAGATGCAGCGTGCATCTTGCCATCTCTGAATCAGGGCGTTGTTAACAAAATGTTAAATTGATGTTAAATCTATTCACCCGGATTTTTGAAGACTGCTTCATTGAATTCATCCCGATAAAAGGTTGATTGGAAGGAGGTCGAACATTTAAATAATCATAGGCAGATTGAAATTGCGGCGGGATCAACGATCTATAAATTTTTTGTTAACGGGAAAACCGGGTGTCATTTAATGGGGGAAGGTTCAGGGGGTTTAAGAGAGCCGTTTGGGGAGGACCAGAATGAATCGGGACCCTTTCCCCGGCTCGCTTTGGGCCGAGATCCTGCCGCCGTGCGCCTCCACGATGTGTTTCACGATCGACAGTCCCAGGCCGGTGCCGCCGAGCTCGCGCGAGCGGGTCCGGTCAACCCGGTAAAAGCGCTCGAAGATCCGGGAGAGATCCTCTTTTGGAATCCCGATGCCGCTGTCCTGGATCTCGATTTCAATCCGGCCTTCTTTCTCAAAGGCGCGGATCTCGATCATCCCCCCCTCCGAAGTGTATTTGATGGCGTTATCCAATAAATTGATAAAAACCTGATTCATTTTTTTCAGATCGGCCCAAAGGTTCGTTTGAGGGGGGATGGAAAGAGAAAGGGTCTGCTTCTTTTTCTTCACGAGGGGGGCCAGCAGTAAAAGATTCTTTTCAAGACACTCTGCAAGCAGAATTTCCACCGGGCGGACAGGGTCGAGCCCCGATTCGATTCTGGAGAGGTGTAAAAGGTCTTCAACGATATTTTGCAGCCGGTCGCTATTTTTCTGCAGGATCGAGAGGAATTCCTTCGCTTGGGCCGGATCGTCCATCCCTTCATCCGCCAGCGTCTCCAGATAGCCTTTGATCGCGGCCAACGGGGTCCGAAGCTCATGCGAGACGTTCGCGACGAAATCCTTTCGAATCCGCTCCTGCCGCTTGATCTCGGTGATGTCGTGAAAAACCAGCACGACCGAGCCGTCCTGGCGGGGACCTTCCGTCACGGAAGCCTGGACCTGAAAGTGTTGCGGGAACGGGGCGTCAAGCCGGATCTCACGGGAGAGCGGCTTCCCGGTCTGGATCACCTCCTCTACCAGCTTGTTCAAGGCATGGTGACGGAGCCGTTCGTAATGGTACCTCCCCACCAGCTCCCCTTCGCGGATGCCGAACATCTTTTGAAAAGGGGTGTTCGTGAGAATGACCTTCCCCCTGTCGTCCAGGACGAGGACCCCTTCGACCATTCCGGAGAGAATGGCGAGGGTCTGCGCCCGGTCGTCGGAAATTTCTTTGATCTTTCTTCCAAGCGATTCCGCCATCCGGTTGAGGGTCTGGCCCAAGGCATCCATTTCATCGCCGGTCCGGATTCGGACGCGATGATGGAACTCCCCCTTTGCGATCAGCTGGGCGATCCTCGTCATCTGTGAAAGGGGAAGGGTGAGGCGTCTGGAAAAATAATAGCTGTAGAGAATCGCGCCGGCCAGGGCCCCTCCCAGGCCGAGGAGCAGGAGACCGGAGAGAGAGGCCGTTTGATCCGAAGGATTAAAGAACCAGAAGCTCAGGCCGGTGACGAGCAGAAAAAGGAAAAAAAATAAGAGAAAGAAAGGGGTCAGCCATCTCCATTGAATCTGGAACGGCCGGCCTTCCTCGGAGAGAAGCGGGATCTCCTCCTCGCCCCTTTTTTGAGCGGCGCCCGGAAACCGAGTAGGTCGGCCCTCGAAGCTTGGCCTTGACGGAAGCGGTTTTGACCCGGGCGGCGTCGGCCCGGTGGGATGGATCGGTTTATTCATCGTTCAATTTATATCCCACAGAGGGGACGGTTTCGATCGCCTTCGAAAGGAGCGGAATTTTTTCCCGAAGCCGCCGAATGTGGACATCGACCGTCCGGGTGGTGCCGAAGTAGTCGTATCCCCAGATCGTATTGAGCAACTGATCCCGGGTCAGAACCCGCCCCCTGTTTTTCAGCAGGTGTTCCAGAAGGGAGAATTCCTTGGCGGTGAGAATCACCTTTTCCCCCGCCACCTTCACCTCGTGGCGGCTCTTGTCGAGTGTCAGATCGTGATAGGTATGGCCGCTCTCGGTCTCTTTTCGTTCAGTCCGTCGGAGGAGGGCCTTCACCCGCGCGACCAGCTCTTTAGGAGAAAAGGGTTTGGTGATGTAGTCGTCGGCGCCGAGTTCCAGCCCGATGATTTTGTCGCTCTCGTCGTCTTTGGCGGTGAGAAGAATAATCGGAATCGAGGCGGTGTCGGTCCGGTTCCGAAGCTGCTTGCAGACCTGAAGCCCGTCCTCGCCCGGCATCATCACATCCAGAATCACCAGGGCAATCGACTTGCCGCCGATCTGCTGGAGCGCCTCGGTGCCGTTCGAGGCTAAGATCGGCTCGAACCCTTCCTTGTTCAGATGATGGGCCACCAGCTTGGTCAGGTCGGCTTCATCGTCGACGATCATAATTTTTTTAGGCATTACGGCTCCATCGCCTGCGAAAATAGAAACATTCTAACATAGATGCTTCGCTGGAACAAATGGAGGAAAGAGGCTCCGTTTTCTCTCTCAAGGTCGAGCGGGATTCCGAGGAAAAATCGGCTTTAAGGCAAAATCGCGGGGATGAAGGCTAGAAGGAGTGGTGGGCTTTTTGCGGCTGTCTGTTTTCCTCCCACAACCGCGTTTCAATGGCCGCCAGCAGTACTCCCATTGTTGGGGGCTGGAGGGCGGAGATGGCGATCGCCTCATACCGCTCGCAAAGCGCCTTTGCGGTTTCAGGGTCGAGCCGGTCTTTTTTGTTGAAGACCAGAAGCTGCGGGGTTGCATCCAATTCGAGCTCGTTGAGGATCTCCTGCACCGTGGCGATATGCTGCTCGAACCGGGGATTGCTGATGTCTACCAGGTGGATCAGCAAATGGGCATCCCGTAATTCGTCCAGCGTGGAGCGAAAGGCGCCGAGGAGGTCAGGGGGAAGGGATTGTATGAAGCCGACGGTGTCGGTGATGATCACCTCCCGCTCGCGGGGGAACCGAAGCCGTCGGGTGGAGGTGTCGAGCGTCGCGAAAAGAAGGTTTTCGGTTTGCACGCTGCTTTTGGTGAGGGTATTGAGCAGGGTCGATTTCCCCGCGTTGGTATATCCGACAATCGAAAGAATCGGGATCTGTTGATCGACCCGTTTGACCCGCCGCCGGGCGCGCGCCTCGGCCAGCGACTCCAGTTCTTGCTCCAGCCGGGCGATTCGGTCGCGGGTCCGGCGTCGATCGACTTCCAGACGCGTCTCCCCCGGCCCTCTCCCGCCGATTCCTCCGGTCAACCGCGAAAGCGCGGTGCTCCGCTCGGCCAGGCGGGGAAGCCGGTATCGAAGCTGGGCCAATTCCACCTGCACCTTCGCCTCCCGGGTGTGCGCCCGCTGCGCAAAGATATCCAGAATCAACTGGGTTCGGTCGAGCACCTTCATTTCGGTCACCTCTCCGATCGCTTTGACCTGGAGCGGTGTTAAGTTTTGATCGAAAATCAGAAGGTCGACCTGTTGTTGAAGCGCCTTCATGATCACCTCCTTGAGCTTTCCCTGTCCTAAAAGGAATTTTGGATGGAGGCTTTTCGGCCGCTGAATCACCTGATCAATCGGTGTCAGCCGGGCGGAGCGCGCCAGCTCGGCCAGCTCTTCAAGGGAGGCCTCCTGATCAATCCTCGATTTCATTGATGCGCTGATCAATATCGCCCGTTCATTTTTTCCGAATGGAGCGCCGTAAATTTTCGCGCTAGAACCTACTTTAACCTGGCGGGTTTTCTGCCGCGAATCAAATTCGCCTTCGAGTGCGGAAAGGAATGGGTTCAGGGGGAAATGAAACTGGTGAATCGAGACGGGAGGATGAATTTCATAGACCTTCTCCTCCGGGTTGGGCGGAAGGAGATGGGCCATGTAGACCAAACCGGGAAGTCCGTCAGCCAGCACCCCGACCGCCGAAATGACATCCAAACGAAGGAGCGCCAGGTCGGTCAAGTCATCTTCACTGAGCGGCTCGTTCTTTAAATGGGTATGAATCAGCCGGATTCCCCGGAGCGCGCGTTTGCCGAAGCGGAGTCCGGTCAGGTCGGGGATCAGGATCTCATGCTCGTTCCCAACCAGGACCGAATGGATGGTTCCCTCCCTCCCGACCAGAATGCCGATTTGGCGCCCGATTTCAAAGGAAAGGGTCGTCAGAAGGCGAGCCAGCTCCGGGGTAATGACCTCATCGGTTTTGACCTTTCGACGGCTGATCTGTTCCAGCCGTTTCATTTGATCTGCTTTTAGTCCGGTGGTGCTGCCGTATAAGTTCGTATTTCCCTCCGCTGTTTTGATTTTAGCACGTTTCCTGATTTAAAATCGATTCCCCCTTCGACCCTCTTTCCAGTCGAATTTGAACGGCGCATGACAGCCTGAGGGTCCTCGATCGATCTCAGAATCATATGCATAAAATTGCATAATAAGGTAAATGTTTTTCTGTGCCGTTGAAGCGGGCCGATCAGAACGAAAGGATTTCCAACGCCCCCTCCTGTTTTTCTGGGGCACCCCTTTTGCAACCCAGTCAGTCGATTGTGGGGTGGTATGTCCTGAAGGGAATGGAATTGGCATGCGAAGCGCAATAGCACTCTTGATGCTGATCCTGGTTCCCGATCTGTTTGCCGCGACGATCACGTCGCAGGGTTCCGGGAATTGGTCTGCGTCGGAGACCTGGACCGGAGGAGTCATACCGGGGGATGGGGACGCGGTCATCATTGCCGATGGCCATACCGTGACGATCGACCAGAACATCGGGACACCGAGCGGCGGTCTTTTGATGTTGCGGGTCGGAACGACGGACGGGTCCAATGCCACGTTAAAATACGATGGCGCCAGCCTGCCGTCGGGATATAAGATGATCTTTGAGAACGGCAACGGCATTCGCTTTTTCGGACGGGTTGAACTGCGGGGGACCCCAGAACATCCTCTGACGGTCGAACCGAGAACGGCCGACACCTTTATCCAAAAAGAAAGCGCCGGCACGCATGTCCGGCTGATCCTGGAGGATACGATTCTTCGATCCCTTGGAGACGAAGACCGTCCCGGCATTGATGTGCGCGGCGCCAAAGGGGCGGGGGACCAATTTAGATTTGTAGCAAACCAGTTGGAACGATCGGGCCCGGTCCGTCTGGGAGACAGCAACGGCGCGGTGGCGCAGATCGAGATCCGCGGGAACAGGGCGATCGATCATCGAGGGCCTTTTATCTGGTTTGAGGCCGCCCGGAACCTGACCATCAAGGGAAATCAGGTGACGCTGGTTTCGTTCGGGACGACGGGCGAGGCCATCATCGACGGATCTCAGGGGCCGGGAGAGAATATCGTGATTGAGGACAACATCTTGGTGAGCCGGATCAGCGCCGATCCCACCCCGGCCCAGAGGATCTACGGCGTCTGGTTGATCGATTTTTCAGATTCGATCATCCGGCGCAATCGAATTTCGGCGGACAACGTTTCTTACGGCTTTGAAGAGGGGATTGCCGTTTCGGGAACGCCGGGGAAAGCGGAGCGGATCTCGGTGGCGGAGAATGTCGTTTCGAATGCCATCCACGGGATCGGATTTCATACCACCGACACCGGCAATCCCGGAAGCGAGGTGATCCGCAACCGGGTCTTTGACAACCGGAATGAGCATATCTATATCTCCCACGGCTACCAGATGACGATCGCGAACAACATGATTTACGGCTCGCTGAACACCGGCCAGGCCGGCATTCTTCTCTATAATACCGATCAGGTCCAGATCGTCAACAACACCTTGGAGGGACCGCTCCAGCCGATCTCCACCGCCGGGATTGCCATCGGCAACCAGGGGATCGGCACCTCGACGAATGTCACCCTCAAAAACAACATCCTGACCCGTTGGGACAAAGCGATCCAAAACCGTCCGGCCGGGAATACGTTTAGCGAGGTGAGCCATCAGCTTTTTTTTGCCAACCCAAAAAACTACGATCTGGAACTGATTCCAGGCGCGGGGGAGGGGGACGTGGTCGGCGATCCGAAATATATCGATCCCGGCGCAGGTAACTACCACATCCAGCCCGATTCCGCCGCGATCGATCGGGCCTCCTCGGGCGGCGCCCCTTCCGTCGACATTGACAGCCAGACCCGTCCCGGCGGGGCGGCGTTCGATATCGGCGCCGACGAAGTGCCGGCGCGCGCCGTGTCGGCCGACCTCTCCGTCCGCTTCGTCGATGATGATCCCGTTACAGTCGGCGAAAAGCTGACCTATAAAATTACCGTCACGAATCAAGGTCCTTCGAAGGCCTCCTCCGTGACCCTGACCGATTTCCTGCCGGACGGCGCGACCCTTCTCTTTGCCCAGGCGAGTCCGGGAAACTGCAGCGGAAAAGAGACCCTCGTCTGCCTTTTAGGGGAACTCGACAGCGGGGCGAGCGCCGCGGTCGACATTGTGGTCACGGCGACCGAGCCGGGGATTCTGGAAAATAAGGTCGAGGTCCGAGGCGATCTGGAGGATCCCCAAACGGGCGACAACACCGCGACCGGGACGGCGGAGATCAAGCCGATCCCTCCGCCGTCCCCTGCGAAAGCCGACCTTGTCATCACGCTGAACGGTCCCTCGGACCCGGTCGATCTCGATGCCGGCTGGAGCGATACCCTCACCATTACGAACCACGGCCCCGATGCGGCAACCGAGGTAGAGGTGATCTTCGACATTCCGTTAAATTATGCCGCCGTGACCTCCGCCGTTCCGGGCCAGGGAACTTGTCCCCTTTCAGATGGTCCGGTCTGCGCGCTCGGAACCCTCGCGGCCGGTTCGCAGGTGATCGTCGAGAGGCATCTCCAGGCGACGATCACCGGCATATTCCAAAACGGCGTTAAGGTGCGGAGCGCGACCGCAGACCCGGATGCTTCAAATGACAGCGCGGCGAGGACGATGACCGTCAGGTCCAAAGGGGAGCCTTCGGGCGACCCTCTTCCCCCGACCGTTGAGCCGACGCCGCCCCCTCCCTCTGATCCCCCTTCTTCCTCGTCGGGCTTCGGATGCGGGATGGTGGAAACAAAGTCGAAGGAGAACCGCTTCCGCCGGTCCGATCTGGGCGATCTCCTCCTTTTGTCGTTTCCGTTCTTTTATGCGGCGTTCAGAAATCGTCGACGCCCTCTTGCCTTCTCTTTAAGCAGGGGCCGGACATTTTCCAACATGATAAGGAATATCTAAGAATGAAATCAATCCTTCTCCTCCTGCTGCTTTTTCCGTTGGAGTCGGTTGCGGCGACGATCACGTCGCAGGCTTCGGGAAATTGGTCTGCGCCCTCGACCTGGACGGGAGGGGCCGTTCCCGGCGACGGAGACGCGGCGATCATCGCCGACGGCCATCAGGTCACGATCGATCAGAATATCGGGAGCGCCGGAAGAGGACTTTTGATGCTGACGGTCGGGAAGACCGACGGCTCGGACGCCGCGTTAAAATATGATGGCGCGAGCCAGCCGTCCGGATACAAGATCGTCTTTGCCAGCACCGGCAATGTGGAGAGCGGATCGGGCCAGAATGCCTATGGGATCCGTTTCTTCGGAAGGGTCGATCTTCAGGGGACGGCGGAGCGCCCGCTGATCATCGAGCCGAGGGTCCAGGATGGGACCGCTTATACCTTCATCCAAAAAGAGCCCACCAGCACCCATGTCGATCTCTTTCTAAGGCAGACCCGGCTTCGCTTTCTGGGGGATGAAAACAATCCGGCCATTGACGTAAACGGGGCCCGGCGTGTGGGGGAGAGGGTGGTCTTGATCGAGAACCGGATGGAGAAGTCCGGTTTCATCCAATTGGCCGGCGTGGTTGGAGCCGCGGGAGGAGGCGCCACGTTGAGGGTGAGCCGCAATACGGCGATCGACCACAAAGGGCCCTTCGTCCAATTCAGAGCGGCGCGGCACCTTACCATCGATGAGAATCAGATCACCCTTGCTTCGTTTGCTCCCCAAGGGGCCAACGGCCAGGCGATGATCGACAGCCGGCGAGGAGACGGGGAAGGGAGTTCGGTCCAGATTATCGGAAATATACTGGTCAGTCAGATCGACGCCGACAATGCCGACTCTCCCAGGGTCTATGGGATCTGGCTGGAAGGTTTTTCGAATTCCGAGATCCGCGCCAACCGCATCTCGGCAAAAGGGGTCGCCTATGGGCATCAGGAAGGGATTGCCGTTTCCGGGGGGGCCGGAGATGCCGCCAATATCTTAATTGACGGCAATATTATCTCCGGCGCCATCCACGGGGTCGGCATCCACACCGGTTTGGACAGCAACCCCGAGATCAAGGTGACCCGAAACCGGATTTTCGACAATCGAAACGAACATATTTTTATCTCGGACGGCTATCAGGTCCGGATTGCGAATAACGTATTGTATGGGTTTCTCCATTCGGGCCAGGCCGGAATCCTCCTCTACAATACGAATCAGGTCCAGATCATCAATAATACACTGGTGGGAATACAGGCCCCCTCGGTGGTCGGGATCGCCATCGGCAACGAAGGGATCGGGGTTTCAAAAAATGTGACGATCAAGAACAACATCTTAACCCATTGGGATAAGGCGATTCAGAATCGCCCGGCCGGCAATTCGTTCCAGACGGTCGGTTACAACCTCTTTTCTTCAAATGCGATCGATTATGAGGACCGTGGAAAGACCAAAGATTCCCAGATTCCGCCCGTTCGGGCCGGAGAGGTTTTTGCCGATCCGCTCTATATCGATCATCTCAAGGCCAATTTTCATATTCAGGCCGGTTCCCCCGCCATCGACGGCGCAAACCCCGTCCAGGCCCCGGATCGCGATGTGGATGGACAGGCCCGGCCGAACGGCGCCGGATTTGATATCGGCGCGGATGAGTATTCAAAAGAGGCGCCGAAAGACCCGCCTCCCTGCGTTCCTTCCGGTCAGAGCACCCTTTGCGACGGCGGCGGCGCCATTGCCGGCGGAGACGCCGGCGGGCCCCCGGTGACCGACGCGGCCGGGTCCGATGAGGGCGGTTTCGGTTGCGGGATGGTTCAGCCGCGCTCCGGCGATCGGTCGCGCCGCCCCCTGCCGGGAGATCTTCTTTTTCTGGCGTTCCCATTTTTTTACTGGCTCTTTCGAAAATGGGCCGGCGGCGGCGACCGATCGTTGAGTCTTCCCGCGCCGTAGATCCACCGATCGCCCTTGCTTGATGACATCGATGAATGACACTTTCTCTTGTTTTTTATTTTTTCAGGTGATAGAATTTCTCTCCTACCTTTAGGATCAGGTTTGTCTAAATGAAATCGAGTTTGATTTTTCGGTTTGTTCCGATCGTTCTCATCTTTCTTCTGCTTCCCGCCGTCTCAAGGGGGGCCTCCGCCGAAGAGAAAATAAAAGACCAGGCGCAGCTCCTTTTCGACGAGGGGATGGATCTCAACAAGCAGCGGCGCTACGACGAGGCGATTGAAAAGCTGACCCAGGCGGTGACCCTCAGCCTCGACACGCACAAATACCATCAGGCGCTTCATCTCACCTACATCGCCACCCGCCGCGGCCCTCACGCGATTCAATTTTACAAAGAGCTGATTCGCCGGCATCCGAAAAACGGGACCATTCATTATTGGCTCGGCCGGCTCTACCTTGAAAAGAAATCATTGGAGGAGGCGGCTCAGGAATTCAAAGAGGCGAGTCTGCTCGCGCCGAAAGATGAGCATCCCTTCATCTCTCTCGGCCATGCGTATTCCCGGCTTGGAAGAGACAAGGAGGCGCTGGAGGCTTACCTCCAGGCCAACAAGCTCGTTCCTAAAATCGCCGTGGTTCATGTCGGCCTCGGCAACATTTATTTCAAGAGAAAAGAGCACGGCAAGGCGCAGAAGGCGTATGAAGAGGCGCTGGCGCTCGACGCGTCGTTTACCGAGGCGCGGTACAACCTCGGCCTGATTTACGAGAAAAAAGGGGAGATCTCGAAGGCGGTCAAGCAGTGGCAAACGTTGATTGAAGAGGACCCCAACGAATCGGCGGCGCGGGAGCGGCTGGCCCGGCTCTATTTTCGGGCCGAACGGTACCTCGATGCGGTCCGTGAATATTCCACTCTCACCCAGGTCAAGCAGAACTCTCCGGAGATTTTTTTCGCGCTCGGAGAATCCCAGGTAATGCTGGCGTCGACGCTAAATGACCCGGACGATCGCGATGCGCTGAAGAGAATGGCCGCCGAATCCTTTCAGCGGACCCTTGAGCTCGACCCGAAGAACGCGGAGGTGCGCAAGTATCTGGCGCGATTGAATACCCCAAAATCTCCCACGCAGGAAAAGTAGCCCGGACGCCCCGATTTGGAGAAGGAAGTATGGATATGGAGGAAAATGAAGTTCTGTGAAAAACCGAAATTAGGTTTGTTGTTTCTGACGCTCCTGGCCCCCGCGCTCTATCCGTCCGCCGCCCACCCGGCCAATACCGTTTATGACTGCGCCGCGCAGGAAAACAGGGAGAAGGCGACGACCGTTGAAATTCTGTTGGCGAGCAAGTGGAAGGGCAAGATGGAGGAAGTAAAGCAGTCGTTCGCGGATGCGAGCGGTCCCGGCGACGAGATGAAGGTCCGGGTGAAATTTTTTCCGTTTTTAGATCCTCCGGGGAATATCGGGATCGGAAAATGCGTCACGGCGGAAAGCGCGCGGCGGGCGATCCGGGAGGGGGTGAAATACAACGGCAAGATTGACCGGCTGGTGATGCAGGAGATCATGCCGCACCACTGGATCAAGATCGGCACCACCGACACCTCGGAGTTGACCTGGATCCCGGTGGGAGAGGACGATCTGGCGCAGCTCGCCGATCCGAAGCTATCGACCGATCAGTTCCAGGAGTTATACCGCCGCCTGGCCCGGCAAAAAGAAAAAAGACGGCCTTTCGGGATGGACAGCGAAAAGCGGGAAGAAAATCCTTGATCGTTTAATTTCTGCTGGGGACGCGATGATACGCGATGACAAATGATTCCAGTGCAATATCTCCGGGCTGGTTCTGTCTGATCTTTTTTCTGATTGGAGGGCTCTTTCCGGCGTACGCTTCCGATTCGGGGCAGGAGCCTCTTCCGGAGGTGGAAATTCTAAAACATGAATGGCGGGCGGATGCCGCATGGGAGCGGATCGGCAAGACCAAATTTATCTGGAGCGCGACCGTCCGCAACCACTCCGCCACCAAAAAAAGGGTTTTTATCTACTATGATCTGCTCGATGACCGGAATCGTCCCCTCGCCAGCAACGTGGTGAACAAAATGATCGGGCCGAAGCAGACGGCCGATCTCTTTTCAGACTCCTACATCAACACAGATCTCCTTCCAAAAGTCAGAAGCAGCCGCGCCACGGTCAAGGTTGGTTTTCCGAATTAGCCCCCTGCCGCTCCACGGATGCAGGCGTTGATCCGGCCGGAGCGCTCATTATTAATTACCCCCTCTCCATCTTTTTTGTCCCAGGGTTCAATCAAGCCATCTGCCATTCATATCGTCTCGAAAGGTTTTTGTCTAAGTGTTCAAGAAAATAAACATGTGTAAAAAAATACTTGACACGTTTATACCCCCGTGCTAGATTCAGCCTAAATTTTTCCAGAATCATGATTTGCTCCACGGATATCCAATTAAAATCAATTCAAAGTGGATTTGATTCAGTCGATGACAGGTCATCAATCTCCACGAACCATTCTCAAAGATCAATCGGAAATTTCAAAAACAGAAACCGGGGGAGGCGTTATGCATATGGCATTTAGAAGATTTTTAACGGTGTTCTTCGCTCTCTTAATGGTTGTATCGACGAAGAGCGGAAGCATTGCCGGCGGGGGCGCCGATCACGATCATTCGGCCTCACCGGTTGCCCAGAAAGAAGACGCGTTTGACTGGGAAGCGAAATTCAAAGACCAGCTTGCCCGGGAAGACAAAGAGGAAGGCCGCGCGGGACATTCGGATAAAGTGGATGCCGCGATGAATAAGCTGATGGACGAGATTTCCAAGGGGCAGAAGGGCCATGAAGGCCACGAAAATCCGGGACCGTTCAGCGGCATGTCAATGATGCAGCAGATGGATCGGAGCTTTTTCCTCGGCCCATCGGGCGTTGCCGAAAGCGTCACCGGGGGAGGCCGCTGCCCGAAAGGGGCACCCGTCAAGGAATATGATATCTCCGCCATCAACGTCGAGATCACATTGAATCAGTGGCTCGATTATCATCCCGGTTATATGTATGTCTTGACCGAAAACTTGGAAAAAGTCCGCCAGGAAGAGAAGATTAACCGGGAAGCCCGAGAAAAAGAAGGATATAGCCCGGGCGCCGTGACCCACGGTTTGCAGACCGATATGATTCAGCCGCTCAATATCCGCGGCAACCAGGGAGACTGCATCGTCTTCACCCTCCGCAATCAGATGGAAGACGACCACGTAAGCCTTCACATCCATGGTTCCAATACCATCGTGAAGGCGAGCGGTCAGGCGGCCACCATTGCCAATCCCGAGTCGACCGTAAAACCGGGAAAAAGCCAGACTTTTGAATGGTATATCCGTCCGAACGAACAGGAAGGGGCCCACACTTTTCATAGCCACGTCGGCCGCGAACAGGCGAGCCTCGGGATGATCGGCACCTTCATGGTGGAGCCGATGGGCTCGAAGTACCTTGATCCGATCACCGGCAAAGAGAGCAAGAGCGGCTGGCAGATGATGATTGTCGCCGACAAGAGGATCCGGCCGACCGAGAAAGACTTCCGGGAATTTGTTCTGATCTATCATGAAATCGGGGACGAGTCGTTCCGTCCGTTGAACCGGCACGGCGAAATGATTCCTCAGCGCGACCCGAACACTGACGCCTATCGTCCCTCCGCCCGCGCGATGAACTATCGCAGCGAGCCGTTCGGCGTGAACAATCTCGCGCTTCAAGAAAAGTATTTCCATTTTGAAGATGAGTCGCTCTCCTACAGCTCTTATACGTTCGGAGATGCGCCGACCACGATTCCCCGTTCTTACATGGGAGATCCCGCCAAATTCCGCCTGGTCCATGGCGGCGGCGAGGTCTTTCACTCTCATCATCCGCACGGCGGGACCATCCGGTGGCTCCGTCAACCGAAGGCCGACGGGAAAGAGTCCTTTCTTTTGACGGCATCCGAGAACGGCCCGGTCAAATTTCCGGAAGTCCGAACCACCTCCGACCGGGTCGATGTTCAGGTCATCGGCCCGTCCGAAGTCCTTGATCTTCAGACCGAGTGCGGTTCCGGTCTCTGCCAGCAGCTGGCGGGGGATTTTCTCTTCCACTGCCATGTCGCCCACCACTATGTGGCGGGAATGTGGGGTTACTGGCGGGTTTATAATACGATTCAGTCCGGCAACTATCCCTTTGCCAGCACCGACGTCATGCCGCCGCTCCAGGAGCTCCCCGACCGGAAAGGCCGGATCAAGCCCGCCGTCACCTCCGATAAACTCGTCGGAAAGACGATGGACTGGTTCGATAAAAAGTGGAACGTGGTTGCAGACAAATCCGATTGGTCGAAAGAGACCCCCAATATTGCCATCAAAGATTGGGTCACCATGATGCTTCCCCCTGCCGGTCAGCCTGGGCACATCGCTGATGAAAAAGGGCAGATCCAGGCGTATGACGCCACCGTTTGGGATTGGGCCTGGGAGGGAAATAAGGCGATGGGTGAGCCGGAAGCGACCGGCAAGTTCGATAACCCGAAGTATAAATCGCCGATGCCCGGTAAGCGTCCGCCTATTCTATTTGATGAAAAAACCGGAAAGCTCGCCTGGCCGCACTTCAAGCCTCACTTCGGCAAGCGGGTTCCGTTCGCGCGGCACCATGGACCGGCCCCCTGGCTGGAGCCGATCCACATGAATAAAGACAACGGCTCCTTGCCGTCCGATCCGGGCGGCAAGGGGGCTCCCGGAATGGAGACCAACCAACCTGCCAAGCCTGGAGAGCAGGGACGTTGGAGCCTCTGTCCCGAGAATGCGGGCCGGAAACAATACACGATTCACTTCATTAACACGCCGATCCAGCTGACCAAGGGGTTGGGTAAGGAAAAGCCGGTGATTGATCCGAGCGGTCTTCTCTATGTCCTCCATGAGGACGAGGCCGAGATCCGGGCCAATCCGGCGAGCGAAAAGGCGATCCCGCTCGTCTATCGGTCGAGCGTCTATGATTGCGTCGATGTGCTCTTTAAGAGCGAGTGGGAGGACAACGACACCACCAATTTCCAGATGTCGAAGATCAACATCCATATCCACTTCATTCAATTCGACAACCAAGCCTCGGACGGCGTGATCACCGGCATGTCTTATGAGCAGTCGGTTCGGCCGTTCACGCAGATGAAGAAAGAGAAGAAAAAGGGTCTGCCGACGCCGATGAACGCCCTCTTAACCGAGGATGTCAAGGCCGGCGCCACCTCCATCAAAATCAAAATGGGGGATGGGGCGACCCCTTTCCATGCCGGAACCGATCTTCTCGTCGGAATGCGCGAAGTGAAGACGCAGGAAATTGTTTGGATCAAGGAGATCAAGGGGGACACGGTCACCTTTACGACCCCGTTGAGATATGCTCACAGCAAGAATGAAATCGCCTCAGTCGAGTGGGTCCGGTATCGGTACTGGTCCGACGCGGATGTTGGAACGGTCTTCTGGCATGACCATGCCTTCGGCGCAACCACCTGGCCGCATGGCGGGGTCGGCGCGATGATCGTCGAACCGCCCGGATCGACCTACCACGACCCGAAAACCGGAAAGCCGATCCGCAGCGGCCCCATCGCCGATATCCGCTCCACGGAGCCGATCGGTTATGGGATCAACGGAAGCTTCCGGGAACTGGTGGTGATGCCTCACGACACGGTGCCGTACACCGCACAGGTGGTCACCGAGGGAAATCCTCCGGGGCAGACCATTCAGGTCGCGATCGATGCCGGTCAGACCCTCTCGTTCCAGATGCCGTATGACCTGGACCTGACCGCCGTAAAGATGCTCAACGGCGGGACCCACACCACGGGAGGCGGATTCAACTTCCGTGCGGAGTCGGTTGCCAGAAGATTGCGGATCAATCCAGATCCGACGTTGATCTTCTCGAGCAAAACACATGCGGACCCCAGCACGCCGCTTCTGAAAGCGTACCTGGGCGACACCATCACCGTTCGTCTGCTTCACACCCTGATGAACGAGAGCCACACCTGGAAGGTGGCAGGTCATGCCTTCCGAACCGAGCGGTATGCCGAGCATTCCGACTTTAGAAACGCGCACCACGTCGGAATCGCAGAGCGTTACGATCTCGTCTTCAAGGCCGGCGGTCCGCAGATGATGGCGGGCGACTATCTCCACTATAACGGCAGGGCCTCTCACCTTTCGGAGGGGAGCTGGGGAATCATCCGGGTGCTCGACAAGGAGACCCCGGACCTTCAAAAGCTTCCGGGAACGGATGAAATACCGGCTTCGTCCAAGCAGCTCTGTCCCTCGGGCGCGCCGATGAAGACGTTCAACGTGATTGCGGCCGATCGTGCTTTGAAATTCAACAACAAGGCCTCCGATCTCATTGAAGTCGACTTCGACCGGAAGCTTCAGGTCGCCAATCCTTCCGGCAAAATCTTCATGCTGGAAGGGGAGAAGACCAAAGTGGCGGACGGCGGTTTCCAGCCGATGCCTCTGACCCTTAGGGTAAACTCGGGAGACTGCATCAAGATCAACCTCAAGAACGAGATGAAGAAAGACAAAGTCTCGTTCAGCGCGGACATGCTCTCGTTCGATCCGAAAGATTCACACGGGGTCAACGTCGGCAACAACCCCGGAGACCAGACGGTCGCTCCGGGAAAGAGCCGCACCTACACCTTCTACGCCCACCCGCAATATGGTGAATTTGCGTCGCTGGTCTGGGATTGGGGGAATTTCATCAACAACGTTCGCGACGGTCTCTTCGGCGCCATTGTGGTCGGGCCGAGAGGCGCGAAGTTCCGCGATCCGAAGAACGGAGAGGACCTCTCCACGAAGAACGCCTGGGCGGCGGATGTCATTTTGGACCGAACGCTTCCGGAGAGCCAGGGACGTTCCGACTATCGGGATGTATCTCTTTTCTTCCAGGATGAGGACAACATCATCGGGACCTCCTTTATGCCGTACATTCAGCAGATCGCAGGACTCACCGGGGTCAACTATCGGAATGAGCCTTGGATGTACCGTGAGGAGCATGGATGCGAAGCCGGAAATATGTTCACCGCCTGCGTCGCGGGTGAAGGGGATTTAGCGACCCCGATCATCCTGGCCCATGCGGGCGATCCGGTCCGAATCCACGTCTTCGGCGCATTCAACGAACAGAACCAGATCTTCTCGATCGAAGGACATGAATGGCCTTTCAAACCGAACATGGTGGGCGCCGATATGCTCAGCTCCCTTCAGTTCGGCGGGGCCGAGTATCTCGATGTCTTCCTGAAAGAGGGGGCCGGCGGTGCGTTCGCGCTTCCCGGCGACTTCGTCTGGCAGAACCACCGGATGCCGTATGCTGCGGCAGGTCAGTGGGGCTATCTGAGGGCGCTTCCGAGAGGGGACAAGCGGCTTCTTCCGTTGAACGGCGGTTTTGAGCCGGGCGGTAAGATGGCAGACGTTCCCCAGGAAGGGACTCCGGAAACGATCTCCAAAAAGGAGAATGCCCCCGGACCGTTGTCGATGCTTAAGAAATAGGTTAGAATGAGGCAATAAAAATTGGGGCAGGGGTGAGCACTTGACCCTTGCCCCAATTTGCTATTCTGCAAGGAGGATGCAATGAAAAAGCTGGCGCTTGTGGTCACCTTTCTTCTCTCCATGGAGATGGGAGGTTTTTTCGGAAATCACTTCGCCTTTTCTTACGAGGAGATCGATGTAAAGGACGGGGGGACCATCGTTGGAAAGGTCACATTGAAAGGGGAGGCTCCCGACCCCCTGATCTTCCCTCTGGTGCTCTACCCTTTTGGGCCCTTTTGCAAGAAAATTTCGGACGGTCAAGGCAATGTCCGTCTGAAGGAGTTCATCGTCGGAAAGGGAGGAGGGCTGGGAGACGCCGTCGTGGCGGTCCAGGCGGTTGAGAAGGGAAAAGCGTTCCCGCCGATTCAAACCAACTTTGTCGCGGTCGACTGTATGTTCCATCCCGCCGACGTGGCCGACGACGAGCAGTTTGCGATATCAGAGGATGGGAAGCTCCATCACGAGCACCCGAACGTCACGGTCCTGGAAAATCATCGGCGCATCTCGATGGATAACAAGGATCCGATCATCCATAATATCCAGGTCTTCCAGAACGAAAGAGGAAATATCATTCTGAACGTTCCCCTTGCTCCGCTCGCCAAAGATGCCGGAGGGGTCCTCAACTTCGCTCCCGGTAAACGGATTTCTCAGATGATTTGCGGGATGCATGAATTTATGCAGAGCTGGGGGTTTGTCGTCGATAATCCCTATTATACAAAAACAAAAAAGGACGGTCTTTTTTCAATCGACAAGCTGCCGCCCGGAACATATAAGCTGACCGCCTGGCACCCTCATTTCAAGGTGGTTGAAAAAGAGATTACGGTGCCTGCAAAGGGGACGGTTTCCATCGATTTTGAATTTAACTCCGCCGATGTAAAACGGGCCCTCTATGAAACGCAACATGAACGGCGCATCAGTCCCGCAACGCCGCACGATCATATGCTGAAAGAAGGCGACGACCGGATCATTATCGACTAAATTATCATTGGGAGATTGGCCATGGTGGGGTCTACGGTAAAGAAGATTTTTTTTGCAGGCGTTCTGGCAGTGTTGATTTTGTCTAACCGCTCGGTCGGATGGGGATATGAGGAGGTGACCGTCGCCTCGGGCGGGACCGTCAGCGGCAAGGTGGTCCTGGAGGGAACGCCTCCTCCCGCGCGGATCTTCCACCTCATCTTTTCGCCCAACATCGATTTCTGCGGAAGAATTTCAGATGGAAAGGGAAACCGGCTGCTGAAAGAATTTAAGGTTTCTCAGGACGGCGGGTTACAGGATGTGGTGGTCGCGGTCGTCGGCGTGGAAAAGGGAAAGCGCTTTGATTATACGCCCGAGCTGACCATCGAAAACTGCCGCATTGCGCCGTTCGTCGCTCCGATTCGAAACAACCATAAAATCACCCTCAATAATAAAGACGCCATCGCGCACGACGTCCAGGGCTATACCCTCAAGGATGACTATACGTTTGCCATGTTTAACAAACCGCTGACGCCGGAAACGGTGGCGGTCAAGGAGGCCAAATTCCGAAAGGATCATTATCTCTTCCGGACCCAGTGCGGGGTTCATGACTACATGCAGTCGTGGGGAATTGCAATCGGGAATCCCTATTTTGCCGTGACCGGAACGGATGGGACGTTCCAGATTCCCGATCTCCCGCCGGGGGAGTATCATGTCATCGCCTGGCATCCCCACATGAAAATTCAGGCGCAGCAGATTACCGTGCCGGAGAATGGAAAAGTTCCTTTGGATTTTCGGTTTAACGCCGCCGAAGTGGTGATCCCGTTACACGATCTTCAGAAGAATTACCGGCTCGAGACGGCCCTGCAGCCGCGCCACATTTTCACTCCGGTTGAGCTGCAAGTTCCATAATCCGAGCGGTTCAGTAGAGCCGGGGAGCTTCCCTTCCGGTCCTGTGGCCAAGAGGGGAGAAGCAATTTCCTGAGAACTGAACCCCGTCCGGCGCTGAGGGCGACGTCATTGCCGCTTCATCTCTGATTCTTCACTCGACATAGGTCGGTAGTTTTTTGTCCTCTCCGGTGAGGCTTCGGTAAAGATCATGGAACTCCGGGGTCGATAAGGCGGGGTCGGTCAGCCGTTCCAGATCTTCCGGGCTAATCGGAATCTGAGAGGATTCATCAAAGGCGGAAGATCCGATCACGATGTGGTCCGGAAAGTATCTGAATTCTGGTAAAATATATTTGATGCCTCGATTATAAGTGAGGGCGAGCTGAATCACCAGTCTTGCCACCGGGGCAGGAACGTTTTTACCGATGGCAATGTTCTCAATCGGTTTTCCCATTTTAAAAAATTGCGGCCGGATTCGCTTGATGGAGACGGCTTGCAGATCCTTGACGATCGTATCGATATCTTTTTTGCGCTCCGCCGGTAAAAAGAGTTCCACCAAAATCTTCTCATTTTTGCTTTGATCCTCTCCCTCGATATGAGAGTTGGAAGCGCTCGGCTCTTTAACACCTGTCGTCGACTCTGCATCGCCATCCGCCGGAGCGATTGCCAGGCTGGAGACCAGAAGAAGCCCGAAGAAGAGGGGTTTAAACGTATTCTGGTTTTTCACAAAAAGCCTCCTTCATTTGTTTATGAATTGATATCAATCAATTTTCCGCGTTCTGATGTTGTGCGGGATTATAGCAAAAGAATTCTCTTTTGAGAAGATGATCGATGTCCTTGACCTCCCTCCATCAGATTCCAGACCTGAGTTCCCTGGTTCGAAAAGGTTTATTTATTTTTCTGGTCGTTTTTCTGAGCGCCCCCGCCATCTTGCGAAGCGCGCCGAAAGAACTGCCGATGCTGGTGACGTTGAAGGACCTCTCGACCGAACCGGGTCAGTATGACGGACACCGGGTGGTGGTGACCGGCCGTGTCCGGTCGATTGAGGTCAAGACCGGCCGGAGAGGGAGCCAGTATGCGGTTCTGGTCCTGGAAGAAGAGACCTCGAAGGAGGCCGACCCCAGATCGACTGTCTTTGTGATTACGCTGGCGACGCCGCCGGTCCGACAAGGTCATCAGGCGCTGATTCAGGGAGTCTATCATCTTGAGGGGAGACAGGCCGGCCAGCTCTTCAGTCACTTTATTGATGCCGAGGTGGTCATGCGGGAGAAGTCTTAAGTCTCCTCTCGAATGGCTCTGCCAAACGGCCGCATGTCAGGAGATAATCCGGCAATCCGGAAGCGCGGCTCTTAAATAAGCGATGCCGGCCTCGCTGATCCAGGTGTTTTTAAGGTCCAGCTCCTTCAAACGAACCAGTTTTGCGAGGTGCGGCAGCGAGGCGTCTGTGAGGCGCGTTCCCGGAAGATAAACCCAGCGGAGATTCTCCATTCTCAGAAGGTATTCGATTCCTCCCTCGGTGATCCCAGTCCCTCCTAAATAGAGCCACTCCAGGGCGGGACACTTCTGAAGATGTGCCAGCCCGGCGTTTCCGATGCCGGTCGCGGCGAGCGCAACCCGCTGCAGCGCCGGCAGCCCGCGAAGGTGCGCCAGCCCCGCGTCGGTCACCTTCGTTCCGCCCAGAAACAATCCCTCCAGAGATTTCAGCTCCTTCAAGGACGCCATCCCGTTGTCGCCGACCTGGGTTCCTCCGAGCGACAGCTTCTTGAGTCCGGCAATTCCCTTAAAGCCCTCCAGCCCGTCGCAGGTGACTTGGGTCATTCCCAGATCAAGCTCCTCCAGCCTCATGAGGCGCTTCAGATGGGCCAATCCGTCGTTATCGATCCGGGTGTCCCAGAGGCCGAGCTCCTCAAGAGACGCCAGCGGCTCAAGAGAGGCCAACCCGGCATTGGTGACACGGCTGTTCTTGAGCTCCAGCTCCTTCAATCCGGAGAGCCGTTCGAGGTGGACCAGTTCTGCGTCGCCGACCTTTGTATATTCAAGCCGGAGGCTTTGAAGGTCGTTTGCCTTGAACCTCCGGAGGAAAGAAAGATCGGGCGATGCGTCGTCGCTGACCTTTAATTTGAGCCGCAATTCTTTTCCGGCCGGGACCGACAGGTTCCCGCGGGCCTCTCCGATCTTCTCCCATGCGCTGTCCGAAGGGTTCCCTTCATTCCGCTGAAACAAGGTGCCGACCGAGACGTCCGGAAATTGAACTGTCCGGCCTTCATGGGAGGCGGAAAGATCTTCACCGGCTTTTTTCGGAACGGGCGGGTTGCCTTTGTTCGGGGGCGGCTGTTGATCACTCATGTGCGATTCGCCGGCGGTCGATGTGTTATGGCCGGAATCTGTTTGCGGTAGACCCTTCGGTGCTTCACCTCAAAAAATCTCACTCCGGATAAAAATGTATTGAACCGGGTAAAGCACCGGATAAATCGATTCTTTCGGCTAAAAGACAAGATACTAAAACCGGCCCGAAACATCAAGCAGATTCATTCGATCTCCGGCCTGATTTTTGTCATTCCGCGGAGATGCCCACGCCGATTCCCTCCCCTCTTTCCGGGAACCGCTCGTGATCGATCCCTCCCCCTTTTTACATCGATCGCATCCGGTTGACAGATGTTTTATGTTACGATACCCTTGGAAGCTGGTTAAATGAAGGTCGGCTGAAAACAGCCCCGGATTTTTGAACCGTTTAGCCTTAATGTTTGAGTGAGAACCGATGTTTGATTTGGCAGAAATGGCGGTCCTGGAGGAGCTCAACCGCGAAGTCGATCGCCGGCGGACCTTTGCCATTATTTCGCATCCGGATGCCGGCAAGACGACGCTGACCGAGAAGCTGCTCCTCTACGCCGGGGCGATTGAGCTGGCCGGAGCGGTCAAGGCGCGTAAAAACCAGCGCCAGACCACCTCCGACTGGATGGAGATGGAGCAGTCGCGGGGAATTTCCATCACCTCGACGGCGCTTCAATTTGAGTATCAGGGGCATCGGTTCAACCTCCTCGACACGCCGGGCCACCAGGATTTCAGCGAAGACACCTACCGGACCTTGATGGCGGTCGACAGCGCGGTGATGGTCCTCGACAGCGCCAAGGGAATCGAGCCTCAGACGAAAAAGCTATTTGATGTCTGCCGGATGAGACACATTCCAATCCTGATTTTCATCAACAAAATGGACCAGCCGGGACGCGCGCCGCTCGACCTGCTCGATGAGGTCGAACGGGTGCTCGGAATGGGGGCGGTGCCGAGGAACTGGCCGATCGGGGAGGGGGCGGAGTTTCAGGGGGTCTACGATCTGGAGCAGAGACAGGTCCTTCGCTTTCAGCGGACGGCGCACGGCCAGGAAAAGGCGCCGGTCTGGGTGGGCGAAATCGACAACCCTCATCTGGCGGGAGAGATCGGAGCGCAGGCCTATCGGCAGCTCTGCGACGAGGTCGCGCTTTTGACGGGGGCGGGGTTTTCATTCGATCGCGCTAAATTTCTGAAGGGAGAGGTCGCTCCGGTCTTCTTCGGGAGCGCCATCCACAATTTCGGCGTGGAGCCGTTTTTAACCGGGCTGAAAGAACTTGCCCCTCCTCCCGGCGCCCGGCTGAGCAGCCATGGCCTGGTTGCGCCCGGGATCGACGCCTTCTCCGGATTTATCTTCAAGATTCAGGCGAACATGGACCGCCGGCACCGGGACCGGATGGCGTTCCTGCGGGTCTGCTCCGGCCGGTTTGAAAAAGACATGCTGGTCTATCATTCGCGGCTCGACCGGAAGATCCGGATGACCCGGCCGCACCGGCTCTTCGGCCGCGAGCGGGAGACGATCGACGAGGCCTTCGCCGGCGACGTCGTGGGGCTGGTCAACCCCGGCCTTTTTGCGATCGGCGACACCCTCTGCTCGGCCGTACCAATCCGATTTGACGGCATTCCCCGCTTCCAGCCGGAGTGCTTCGGCATGCTGATCAACCGGACCCTCTCCAAAAACAAGCAGTTTCAGAAAGGGCTCCAGCAATTGGAGGAAGAAGGGGTGATGCAGGTCCTCTTTTCGCCCGACGGTATCCGTCGCGAGCCGATCCTGGCGGTGGTCGGGAACCTTCAGTTTGATGTGGTGCAGGCCCGTCTTCAGTACGAATATGGCGTCGAGACCACCGTCGAACGCCTTCCTTATCCCTGCGCCCGGTGGGTGAGCGGCGAGGCCGAAGCGGTCGGCCGGCTGGTTCGGGACCGATGGGAAGGGATGCGCCTTCAGGACCGGGACGGCCGGATGGTGGCGCTCTTTTCCTCTGAAAGAGAATTGGTTTTTCAGAAGAAGCACTATCCTGAAATCGACTTCAGGGAATTAAACAGTGTCCAGGAAGGATCGAAAGGGTCGCTTCGATAATCTCCGAATTTTACAGCCTGTTTTCGACTGTATAGACAGACGACAAAAAATCTTGACAACGTCAATAACATCCAATAAGATTCGACCGAATCGCTTCACTGTTTTAGCATCACGCGACATGGCGCTCTCCGTAGCCGCCGGCGTGTCAGGAATAGGGTATTCGAGGTTTAACGTTGCCTGATTCACAAGACCATCAACAGAATGTGCCGCTCCCTGCCGCCGCCGAAGCGGAAAGTTCCCTTCCTTCAGAAAAAAACGCTGACCCTTCATATGACCCGCGTCTCCGGATGGATGCGCTGAAAAATCCGGCCTCCGAGATCTGCGCCTATCCGATTTTTGACCGCGACGGGAAGGTGGCGCGCGTTATCAAGGTGGTTCAGGAAATTCCCGCGCTTGAAGAGAGCCGGGTCAAGAACGACGCTTCCCTCCTGAACGGGGATGGGCCGGCGGATGACGATCCGGCCCCCTTTTTCGGGATGATCGGCAACAACAAAAAGATGAAGGCACTCTACCGAACGATCCACCTTGTCTCGCCGAGCAACGTCACGGTGTTGATTTACGGGGAGAGCGGAACGGGGAAGGAGTTGGTGGCCCAGGCCGTCCATCAGAACAGCGCGCGCCGCCATCGCCCTTTCGTCGCCATCGACTGCGGCTCCCTTTCGGAGACCCTTCTGGAGAGTGAGCTCTTCGGTCACGTCAAAGGGGCCTTTACCGGCGCCATTCAGAGCAAGAAGGGGCTTTTCGAAGAGGCGGAAGGGGGGACCCTCTTCCTGGATGAGATCGGCGACTCCAGCCTGGCGTTTCAGGCCAAGCTCCTCCGGATTTTACAGGAAGGAGAGGCGCGGCCGGTCGGCGGAAATCGAACGATCAAGGTCGATGTCCGGGTGATCGCGGCGACCAACAAAGGTTTGAAGGAAGCGATCGAGAAGAAAACGTTCCGGGGAGATCTTTATTACCGCCTAGCCGTCATCCCGATGGTGATTCCTCCGTTACGGGAACGCCGGGACGACATTCCGTTTCTGGCGCAGTACTTCATCAAGAAATATGCGGATCTGAACGGGAAAGGGCCGATGCATCTTTCCCGGGAGGCGATTGCGCTGCTGACCAGGGCGCCGTGGGAAGGGAATGTCCGGGAGCTGCAAAATGTGATCGAGCGGGGCGTTCTGGTCTCCCCCGGAGATGAAATTCCTCCCGAGTCGTTTTTAATCGATGAAGCCGCCTCTTCCGCCGCCGGCGCCCCTCCGACCTCGCTGGTTGCGACCCGGCGGGAAATGGCGTTGCAATTTGAAAAAGAACGGATCATCGAAGCGATCCGGAAAAATAAAGGGAACAAGTCGGTCGCGGCCCAATCGCTCGGCATTTCGCGGGCCACCCTCTACAATAAGCTCAAGCAATTCCAGATCGAACCGAAGGGGTAATCCCCCAGCCAGCGATCGCGCGGCAGCGTGATCGCTTTCCTCTATTCCTCTTAAATAATCTTTTCATTTGTCGATCTTTAATCTTGACGGCGGTGTCATTTTGTTTGGACCGACTCGGTCCGTCTACGCTGAAAGAGCGGTTCAATGCATCGCCGAGATGTCTAAAAAATATGTCAGTGTCAAGTATTTTAAACACATTGACGTAGAATCCTAGACACCTGCGCGCGATCTGCCACTCCTCCTCCCGGAACGTTGAACGATTTATGGCGATTTATGTGGGAATTTCGTATTAAATTTAATTCTTTCCTCATGCAGCGCCCCCGGCATGCCATTTGCTTTACATGGCGGATCATCGTCATCCGGGGGGAGGTGATGACAGAGGCCATTTCCGAAGTTTGCCGACTCAATTCCCATGCGAACCGTTTTTTCGATCGCTTCTTGAATTGACCCCCCACAAAAGATCTAAAACGCCGATGAAACCATCGCACCTTAATTAAGAAGAATGTACTGTTCAAACTTTGTTTTTCATTTCAAATATGGAAGAGGGGGGATAATGAATAGAACAGGAAGAAGTCTTTGGAGCCTTCTCGTTGCTCTCATCATGATTTTTTCTGTCAACGGACGGCTTGCAGCAGAGGAAGGGCATGAACAGGGGCATGATATGCAGGGAATGAGGGTTCCCGAGCGTGGAAAGCCAAGTCCCATGCCCGCAGGCGCCGTCCGACAGGATGCCGGCGTAGAGATGATGAATCGGCTCACCAACCGCCTGGACCAGGAAATCGACAAGGCGGGCGGCCAGATGGGGGGGTTCACCTCCGCGTCGCAAGCCCATGCCAAGTCCCAGGGAATTCCGTTGCAGATTTCCAATGAAGAGTCGGTCACCGCAGGCGGCCGCTGTCCGGCGAACGCGCCGGTGAAGACCTTCGATGTTTCCGCCATCAACGCGGAAATCACGATCAGCCGGTTTATGGATTACTATCCCGGATATCTTTATGTTTTGACCGAAGACCTCGAAAAGGTTCGGGCCGAAGAGAAGAAGAACAAGGCGGCCCGTGAGAGCGACGATCCTTTCCCCGCCGCCGCCGTTTCGGTCGGCCTTCAGGGGGATCTGCTTCAACCGCTGGTGATCCGCGCCAATGCGAGCGACTGTGTTCGCCTGATCCTTCGCAACCAGACTGAAAATGACGAGCCGGTCAGCATGCACATCCACGGATCGAGCTTCATCATTAAATCGACCGGGCAAGCGGCGACGATGACCAATAAAGATTCGCTGGTCATGCCCGGCAAGAGCCAGGAGTTTGAATGGCACGTCCCCGGCGATTCGCCCGATACCGCGCATCACTTCCACAGCCATGCGGTTCGTGATCAATGGTCGCTCGGCATGTTCGGTTCGCTGGTTGTCGAGCCCCGCGGCTCCCGCTACTTGAGCCCCTGGACCGGCAAAGAGATGAAGAGCGGCTGGATGGCCATCATCGACGACCCCAATGGTCCCGATTTCCGGGAATTCGCCATTTTTTATCATGAAATCGGCGACGAGGTGTTCCGGATTTTGGACCGCAAGGGAGAGATGCTTCCCCAGCGCGATGCCTTCACCGACACCTACCGGCCGGGCGGGCGCGCACTGAATTTAAGAAGCGAGCCACATGGCACCCGTCTGGCCCTCCAGGATAAATTGCACGGCGTCCATGATGAGTCGATGGGTTATGGCTCTTATACTTTCGGAGATCCCGCCACGACGGTGCCCCGTTCTTATCTCGGCGATCCGACCAAATACAGAATGATGGGCGGTTCTGAAGTGATCCATTCTCACCATCTCCACGGCGGAAGCGATCGCTGGCCGCGGCATCCCGGGGCGGTCACCAAGGCGGAGTTCAATTTCGCCGCCACCGCCGGCGGGACCGGTCCGGTCAAATTCCCTCCGATCCGGACCAGCTCCGAGCGCCTCGACGTTCAGGGGATCGGCGCCGCGGAATCGTACGATCAGGTGATCGAGTGCGGATCGGGCGGCTGCGCCTACGGGGCGGGAGATTATACCTTTCACTGCCACATTCCTCAGCATTATGTCACCGGGATGTGGGGTTTTTGGCGGGTCTACAATACCCTCCAGGTTGCGGGCTCTCAAGACGACATCATGCCCCCTCTGGCTGAATTGCCCGATCGGAAGGGAAAAATGAAACTGGCCGTCGATTCTTCCAAGTTGATCGGGAAGAGCGTTGATTGGTTCGGCGGTCAGCGTTTTGAAATTACCGCCGACAAGACCGATTGGAAGGCCAAACCGCCCAAGGTTTCGATCAAGGAGTGGGTGGAAATGATGATGCCGGCGCAAGGAAAGCCGGGAGGAACGGATGACGAGCACAAGCAGATCGTCGCGATGGATGCCACTGTGCTCGACTGGAAATGGGATGGAAATACTGCTCTCAACGAGCCGGAGACCAAGCAGGTTTGGGTCAACTACAAATCGCCCACTCCTGGAAAACAGCCGCCACTCCGTTTCGATGCCATCACGGGGAAACTCTCGATTCCTCACCTCCGGCCTCACCTCGGAAAGCGGGTGCCTTTCTCGCCCGAGCATAACCCGGCGCCGTTCTTTGAGCCGATTCGTGTGAAGTCGACGGAACCGGCGCTGCCGGGCCAGAACGGCCCTTGGAGCCTCTGTCCGGAGAGGGCGCCCCGGAAGTATTACACCATCAACGGCATCACCCTTCCGATTACCTTAAAGAAGGCGACCAAGAAAACACCGGCGATCGTCGATCCGGATGGGCTTCTCTTCGTTCTGGAAGAGGAAGAGGCGGAAGTGCGCGCCAACGATGCCAAGAAGATCCCGTTGGCGATTCGCGCCAACGTCTACGACTGCGTCGACGTGATCTATAAGAGCAAAATGCAGGATGACGACCGGTCGGTCCATTCCAACAAGACCAACATCCACCCTCATTTCTTCCAGTTCGACATCACCGCGTCGGACGGGGTGATCATCGGCTTCAACTACGAGCAGTCGGTTCGGCCGTTCACCATCTTAAAGGCCGAGGACAAACAAAAGCCGCATGAAGGGCTTCCGGTGCCTCAGAACACCACCTTGACGAAAGCCGCCAAAACGGGAGATACCTCGATCGATATTTCCACCAACGTCCGTCATATCGACATTCACGGCGGAAAATTCGACACCCCGATGTACCAGCCCGGAATTACCGTCGGGATCAGTCTGGACGGGGTCGGCGAATTCGAAGCGGTCAAAATCAAGGAGATCAAAGGGAATACCGTGATCCTTACCGCCCCTCTTTCGGGCAACCACAAGAAAGGGGCCATTGTCAGCCCGGAATTCGTTCGGTACCGGTGGTATCCGGATGTCGATCTCGGGTTGGTCTTCTGGCATGACCATGTCTTCGGTCTGGATGGGTGGGGACATGGGCTGTTCGGATCGACCATCGTCGAGCCGGCCGGCTCCACCTACCACGATCCTGTGACCGGGAAAGAAGTTCGGAGTGGAAATGTGGTCGATATCCACACCACCGATCCTGTTTCGACCCACGTGACCGGAAGCTTCCGGGAAGTCGTCATGCAGATCATGGATTCCAACCCCCGGACCGCTGAATTGATTACGGCGGACAATCCGATGGTCGGAAGACCTTCTGTCGACGGCACCCCGTCGGCCAAATATCCGGATCGGCTCAACAAGTCGGCGATGACCTATCTCAACGGCGGGGAAGCGACGACGGGCGGCGGGTATGGATTGCGGGTCGAACCGCTTTCAGTTCGGCTGGCCAACAATCCCGATCCCTCCCAGCTCTTCTCCAGCAAGGTTCATGGAGATCCTGAGACGCCGATGATGCGGGCGTATCTGGGGGATCCAATGGTCTTCCGGCACATTCAAGGGGCGGCCAACGAGGCGCATACCTGGCATCTGAGCGGGCACTGGTTCCCGATGGAGCGGTTCAATGCCGAATCGCTGCCGCGTACCACTTTCCAAATTGTGATTGCCGAGCGGCTCGATATGGTGATTCCGTATGCCGGCGGTCCGCAGAAAATGGCGGGGGATTACCTCTACTATTCCGGCCGTGCTTCTCATTTTGCGGGAGGGGCCTGGGGAATGATCCGGGTTCTGGACAAGGCGGATAAGACCCTTCAGCCGCTCCCTTCGCGGGAGGAAATTCCTGCGCCGGCGAAAGAGCTCTGCCCGGCGGATGCCCCGATGAAGAACTTCAGCGTTTCAGCGGTCGATTATGCGCTGAGGTTCAATCCTGGGATGCCGGAAGTCATGGAGGTCGATCTGGGTCGGCACATCAGCACCGGCAATCAGCAAGGAAAAGTCTATCTCCTGGATGATGAGGTCGCCAAGGTGAAGAGCGGAACGCTCAAGCCGAACCCGCTGACCCTGCGGGTCAACGTCGGCGACTGTATCAAGGTCAAGCTCACGAACAAAATGTCGAAAGAGCGGGCCGGGTTCCATGTGGATGGGCTGGCCTTCGATCCGAAGGACTCAACGGGAATCAACGTCGGGAACAATCCGGGCGATCAAACGGTCGCCCCGGGGCAGAGCAAGGTCTATACCTTCTATGCCCATCCCGAGTTCGGCGAAAACGGCGCGATGATTCAGGACTGGGGGAACGTGGTTGACAATCCCAGAAATGGATTGTATGGCGCCATCCTCATCGGGCCGAAGGGTTCCAAATACCGGAATCCGGCGACCGGCGAAGACATTTCGCTGAAAAACTCCTGGCAGGCCGACGTCATCGTCGATCGGACGATTCCCGGCAACGAAAGCAAGAAAAGTTATCGGGATTTCTCCCTGATGTTCCAGGACGAGGATGTGGTTTTGGGGACCAGCTTCATGCCGTATGCGCAAAAGGCGGCGGGACTGATCGGGGTCAACTACCGGTCGGAACCGAAGGATTGGTATCTCGAGAATGGGTGCGATATCGGGTTGGTCTTTACCTGCGTCGCAAACAACAAGGGGGGAATCAACACCCCGGTGGTTGAAGCCCATGCGGGAGACTCGGTGATCCTGCACGTCTTCGGCGGGTTTAACGAGCAGGTCGGGGTCTTTGCGCTCGACGGCCACGAATGGCCCTCCGATTCATTTAAAGGGGCGCATCTTCACAGCTCCTTTGAATTCGGCGGATCGTCCTACCTCCGTGTGGATCTTCGCGGCGGCGCGGGCGGGCCTCACCAGGTCCCCGGCGACTATGTTTATATGAATCACCGCGTCGCGTATATTGATGCCGGTCAATGGGGGATGATCCGGGTCCTTCCGAAAGGGGACAAGAAGATTCTCGCCTTGAACCCGACCGATTCGGATTTCCGTTTCGCCGGTCAGGAAGGAATGGCTCAACCCGTTGCAACAAAGTAACTGGACGTCATTTCAACATGCCATGAAGTAAGTGAGAGAGGGACCTTCGGGTCCCTCTCTTTTTGGCGACGGCATTACTGATCGTGATGCTTCTTGATAAAAGGGATAAATTCAGATACTCTGAAGCTCTCCCGGAACCATTCATCGGGAGATCGGGTCAAAACCGCTCTCTTAACAGCGGTCCACCAGGAGAGGATTTTTCCAGCCATCACTGTTCCAACCATTACTGAATGAGGCAAAAATGAGACGATCGAGCAAAAAGGGGACCATCGCTGCCGCGCTTTTTATTGCCGGCGTCGGTTTTTGGCCCGCGTTTTCTTATCCCGGGCCGTCGATTGGAACGACCCGCCTGGCTGACAGCCGGAAAGATCTTTCGTCCAAGCAAGTTCCCTCCCGCACGGTCAAGTGGACCTACCCCACCGGGAACACCATTTTTACCAGCCCGGTCATCGGGAATGACGGCACCATCTATGTCAGTTCGTCCGACAATTATCTTTATGCTCTGACGGAAAAGGGAGCGCTTCAGTGGCGGTACCGGATCGGTCCCCTCAAGCATGTGACATTTATTAAATCGACCCCCGTCCTGGGAGAAGATGGGACGATCTACGTCGGGTCGACCGACCGGAATCTCTATGCGATGTCCCCCCTCGGAGAATTGAAGTGGCGTTTCGAGGCGGGGAAAGAGGTCCTTTCTTCGCCCGTTCTGGGAAAAGATAAAACAGTCTACTTCGGCTCCGAAGATGGGTTCTTTTACGCGGTAAACTCGGAGGGAAAGTTGAAGTGGCGGCACGATCTCGGAGGGTCGGTCCATTCCAACGCGGTCATCGGGAACAGCGGAACCATTTATATTAGTTCGGAAGACAAACGGGTCTATGCCTTTCATCCGAATGGCGATCTCAAATGGCGATTTGAGGCCGACAGCGCCCTGGCCTCCCCCGCCCTGGGCCCGAACGAAACGCTCTACGTCGGATCGAAGGGGGGATTTCTTTACAACCTCTCATCCGATGGGAAGGTCGTCTGGCGGTACCGGACGGAAAAGTTTGTCTCCGCCGCGCCCGCCATCGGCGAAGATGGAATGATCTATGCCGGCGCATCTGACGGTCCATTGCAGGCGATCAGCCCGGAGGGGAAATTGAAATGGGAATACCCGGTCAAAAGCATCGTGAACTCGACCCCAACGCTCGCTCCGAACGGGCTGGTTTTAATCGGTTCCAATGATGGATACCTCTACGCCTTCAATGCGAGTGGGGATCTAATCTGGCAATACCGGCCCGGTCATGCCGCCTCCTCGGTCTCCGCCGTCGGAAAAGACGGGACCGTGTACGTCGGTTCCCACGACGGGGATCTTTATGCCCTGACATCTGCCGCCGGAAAGTTCTCATCTTAGCCAAGCCGCCGTTCTGAGAAAAGCTTCTTAGCACAAAAAAGAGGAAGGAGTGTTTCTCCTTCCTCTTTCATTTCGTGAGCCGGTGGTTTCCCTTTGGGTTTACCCGTGGGCATCCATCACGCGGTTCTGTTCATCAATTTCCAATGTGACCTTGTCCCCTTTTTTAACGCCGTTGAGTTTGGTGGCGGCCGCATCTTTGACCTGGAATGTTTCGGATTTTCCACTGTCGGTCTTCAGAATCACGATCTTTTGGGTTTGATCATAAGTTTCGATCGTTCCGACCACCGACTTATGGCCCTTGCCCGCCTCGCTGTTCAAGCCCCCTTTGTCTCCCGGGGCCGTTTGATCGTTTCCTTTGGCAATCATCCCATCTTTATGGATATCGATAATGGAATTCCCCTCATCGAGTTCCAGCGTAATCTGATCGCCCGGTTTAAGTGATTTAACCCCCTCTCTGGCTCCTTCTTTCACGCCAAAGTTGCGGGTGGTCCCTTCGCTTGTTTTTAAAAAGACCATATCGCTTTCAACCCGGTCTACCGTGCCTGTGACCTTTCTGTGAGCGTCGGACTCCTGAGGAGCGAGTTTAGGACCCCCGTCCAGCAGGTCGCCGCCAAACGCGGTAGAAGCACTCAAGATAAACAAAGCAAATCCCCAGAGTATCTTGTTTCTGTTCATGCGGTTCCTCCTTGGCCCCCCAAAAAGGTTTGACCCTCCGACAGGCCTCCTCGTCGTGCAAGGCGCCGGCCGGATCTTTATGAGAAGGATTCTGATTAATCCCTTCTTTAATAGTATATCCAAATACGGTCGCCTACCACAAGCCCCCCCCCGGAGGTGTCTCTTCAGGGAGGATAAAAACAAGAGGAAGCCCGATCGCCGCCTTTTGCAGGCAGATGCGGAGCGTGCATTGACACCTCCCGGCCCTTTTGTTATTCTACCCGACATGAGACTTTCCAAAGAACGGATTGCCACCCTCTCCAAAAGCTTGGCGGAATCCCTCCTCACCGAAAAGGTCATTACCTACAGCCAAAAAAAAGAGTTCCTTGCCTCCAAGATCGAGTCGGTTTTTTTAGAGGACCTTCAGGTGGAAGACCGCCTGAATGCCGAGGTAAAGGAGCTTTTGAGAAAGTATGAAAAAGAGATCGATCAGGGAGAGGTCGATCCTCAAAAGATGTTTCAAATGATCAAAAAGCAGCTCGTGAAAGAGCGGAACCTTACGCTATGATTCTCAGCGACGACAGAATCAGTCATCTCTCCCACCTCATCCTGGATCGGCTTGAAAAAGACCCTGCGGTCAAGCGGACCGGAGAGAAGGAAGAGGTGCTCCGCTGCATCAAGCGCACCCTCGTCCATGAGCTCAGGCAGGACGAAGCGGTGGACGAAATCGTCCGGCAGAAGCTCTCTTCCTACTCCAGGAAAATCGTGGAGGGAAGCCCGGAGTGGGATGTGCTCTATCATAAAACATTTAATGAAGAGATGAAGAAAAGGAGAAAATAGTCGTTGAAGCGCTGGCTTGCAATTTTATTATTTTTTCTTCTGTCGATCCCTGTCGGGTCGGCTTATCCGGCCGACGGGAAAAGCGTCATCAACCGTAACCAGATTCTGCGGGAGCATCACAAGCTGATGCACCACATGCTGATGGTGATGAAAGACAATGTCGCTCTCACCGAAAAAGTTTTGGACGGCAAAATCACGGCGGCGCAGAGAAAAACCATGAAGAAAAAACTGACCGACCTGAGTACAGAGGTAGAGGGGATGATTCAGAAGCACGACGGCCTTATGAAAGCATTCGAAGAAATGACGGAAAAACGGGAAGCGGCCCCCGACCCGGGGGCGGAAGAGCCGGCGCCTTAAGGAACGCCGTAATCTTTCGCTTGAAAGCCTATTTTAAACCGCGCGCCGTTCAGAGCGCCGCCGCAGTCTCCTTTTCGATTGGACTCCCTTGCGGGGCCTCCTTCCTGGCCGCCGTTTCCCCCCCCCTATTACACCGAAAGATCTCACCGATCCACGCTCCACAGCCGCTCTAAATGGAGTGGGCGCTATTTGGTTTTGAACCCTGCTATGTTATACTCAGAAGGCCAATGAAGGAATCCAAAAAAGGGAAGGGGGTCGGAAATCTTCTGTTCGCCCAGCTGTTGCTTGGCGTCCTGATTTATGTTGCCGTCACGGTTTATCCCATTGACTCGAAGGTGGCCCTCATCCTCATTTATATTCTGATTTTAGGAATACTTTATTTTTCGTTGCGGGGGTTGAAAAAGCTCTGGGGGGGAGGCCCGGATCCCTCTCCAAAGCGGCCGAATAAAAACCGATGAGCATTCATCACACGCAAGAAGAGCAAGAGACGCTCCACCTCCATGAGCCGACCTGCGGGATCGACCTCTGTCACCCCCATGAGGCGGCGGCGAAGCCGATTTCCTTTTCTTCTTATATCTGGTCGAAAGAGCGGCGGAACGTCTTATGGGCGATTCTTTTAACCGCCGTGGTCATGGCCGTCGAAATTGCCGGCGGACTCTTCTCAAACAGCCTGTCGCTTCTTTCTGATGCCGGCCATATGCTGACCCACCTTTTGGCCCTCTCGATCAGTTTTCTGGCGCTGCTCTTTTCAATGCGGCCGCCGACCTCCAAGAACACGTTCGGCTTTTATCGGCTGGAGATCCTGGCGGCCCTGCTCAACAGTTTTCTCCTCTTTCTGGTGACCCTCTGGATTTTTTATCAAGCCTATCAGCGTTTTTATCACCCGGAGCCGGTCGCCTCCATTGAGATGATGGTGATCGCGGGAATCGGGTTGGTTGCAAACCTCGTGACCGCGCTGCTCCTCAGCAGGTCCAAACGGAACAGCATCAACATGAAGTCGGCCTTCCTTCACATGATCGGAGACACCCTCTCCTCGGTCGGCGTTCTCTTTGCGGCCGGAATCATGTACGCAACCGAGTGGTGGTTTATCGATCCGCTGCTGGGGGTGATCCTCTCTTTCATTATCCTCTTCTGGGCCGTCCGGCTGATGATGGATTCGGTCGACATTCTTCTGGAAGCGACCCCCAAGGAGATCGATCCAGTCCGGGTGATCGAGGCGGTGAAAGTGATCGAAGAGGTGCAAGACGTCCACGACGTTCATGTCTGGACCCTTACCTCTGGGATGTACGCCCTGTCGGCGCATGTGGCGGTTCGGGACATGCCGCTGAGAGAGACGGCCCATCTCCTCCGGAAAATCAACTTCCTCCTCTGCCAGCGTTTCAAGATCGGCCATGCGGCCATTCAACTTGAAACCGAAGAGGGCGGCATTTCCTCAACTCGCAGGTGATTGTCCATGGGAGAGAATTCAAAGTGGGCCGAAGAGGCCGGGGAGTTTGATCAGCCCGAATACCGCCTGGCGATGACCCAGTTTGAACGGGCGGCCGATCTGCTCCATCTTGATCCGAACATCTCCGAGCGGTTTAAAACGCCGGAGCGGGCGCTGGTGGTCAACGTTCCGATCCGGCGGGACGACGGGCGCGTCCAGGTCTTCAGAGGATACCGGGTTCAGCACGATTCCGCGCTCGGCCCTTTCAAAGGGGGGGTCCGCTATCATCCGGGGATCACGCTCGGAGAGGTGACGGCGCTGGCGATGGGGATGACCTGGAAGTGCGCCCTGGCCGGCCTTCCATACGGCGGCGCCAAGGGGGGGGTCCGTTGCGATCCGAAGATCCTCTCCCGCAACGAGCTTCAGCGGCTGACCCGGCGGTATACCGCGGAGATCTTTCCGATAATCGGCCCGGACAAAGACATTCCGGCGCCGGACGTCGGGACGAATGAGCAGATCATGGCCTGGATGATGGACACCTACAGCCAGCAGGTCGGCTATGCGGTGCCGGGCGTCGTGACCGGAAAGCCGATCAGCATCGGCGGTTCGTTGGGACGGCAGGAGGCGACCGGCCGCGGACTTTTTTTCACCATCATGAAGGCGATGGCGCATCTGCAGCTTCCGATCGAGGGAAGCAGCGCCATCATCCAGGGATTCGGCAACGTCGGCCGGCACACGGCAAAGATGTTATCCGAACAGGGGGTCCGGGTGGTCGGAATCTCCGATTCGAAAGGGGCCGTCTACAACCCGAAAGGGCTTGATGTCGCCGCGCTTTGGATGCATAAAACTACAGAGAAAACCATCGCCGGTTTTCCGGGAGGGGAGGCGGTCTCTCCCGAAGCCTTACTGGAGCTTCCCTGCACCCTTTTGATCCCTGCCGCGCTCTCGGGGGCGATTCACGGCAAGAACGCCGAGCGGATCCAGTGCCGGATCGTGGCCGAAGGGGCGAACGGCCCGACCGACCTGGCCGCCGATGTCATTCTGAGGAACCGGGGGATTTTCATCATTCCCGATATCCTGGCCAATGCGGGCGGGGTGATCGTCTCCTATTTTGAATGGGTGCAGGACCTTCAAAACTACTTCTGGAAGGAAAAAGAGATTCAGGACCGGCTTTCCGAAATCATCACGGCCGCCTTCGACCAGGTGTTGGCCCGCTCCCTTTCGCTGAAGATCGACATGCGGATGGCGGCGCTGATGACCGGTATTGAAAAGATTTCAAAAGCCCACCTGGTCAGAGGGCTCTACCCGTAAGCGCGTGCTTGTAATGAAAAGGAACGCCGTGGCTTTCGTTCCAGCCTCCAGCCACTTCCTGGAGGTCGTAATCTTCCGCTTAGGAGCTACTTTAAAACGTGAATCTATTTGAGAGAATCAAAGCGGACGGGCATGAACAGGTGCTCTTTTGCTCCGATCCCCCGTCCGGCCTTCAGGCGATCATCGCCATTCACAACACCCGGCTCGGGCCTGCGCTGGGAGGGTGCCGGATGTGGCCCTATCCCACATTCGATGCGGCGCTCTACGACGTGCTTCAACTCTCCAGGGCGATGACGTACAAGGCGGCGGTCGCCGGCCTTCCTCTCGGCGGCGGAAAAAGTATTATCTGGGGCGACCCCAAAAAAGAGAAGACGAAGGAGAAGCTGGCCGCGTTTGCCAAGCATGTCCATTCCCTGGGCGGGCGCTACATCGCGGCGGAAGATGTCGGAATCGGTCTTCAGGATATCGAGCAGCTCCGGCAGGTCACCCCTCACGTCGCCGGTTATGCCATGCAGCAGGGGGGGAGCGGCGATCCCTCTCCCGCGACGGCGTACGGGGTCTTCTGCGGCATGCGGGCCTGCCTGGAGGAAGTTTTCGGGGACGGCTCGTTTAAAGGGCGAAAGGTGGCGATCCAGGGCCTGGGAAAAGTCGGGTACGCGCTCGCCAAGCTGCTTCATCAGGCGGGGGCGCGCCTTTATATTTCCGACATGGATCCGGAGCGGGTGGCGATGGGAAGCCGCGACTTCGGGGCCGACCCTCTCCTGGGACATGAAATTTACCGGGTTGACTGCGATATTTTTTCTCCCTGCGCCCTCGGCGGGTTCATCAACGAGCGGACGATTCCGCGGCTCTCCTGTCCGATCGTGGCCGGGGCGGCGAACAATCAGCTTGAAAATGCCGCCGCCGCCGCGTTGCTGGAAGAGCGGAAGATTCTCTACGCTCCCGACTATGTCATCAATGCCGGCGGCTTGATTAATATTGCCGATGAGCTGGCCGGATATTCTCAGGAACGCGCTTATCAGAAGGTGGCGCGGATTTACGATCAATTGAAAACGGTTTTTGCTCTGGCAGAAAAAAGGGCGATCCGCACCGCCGAGGCGGCCGACCGGCTGGCGGAGGCGAGACTGGAGACCGCATCGCGTGGCTGAACAGCAGGCAGAGTCCGGAGTCGTTTGGAAGCCGATTATTGCCGCAGCGCTTTCATTTCTTTTTGCGGGGCTGGGACATCTTTACCTGCGGCAGTATCTGCGCGGGGGCCTCTACCTGCTGCTGGCTTCCTTCTTGTACAGGATCTCCGGCTACTCGCCTCGCGCCGAGATGTTGAATATGATCCTTTTTGTCTTTGCGGCTTTTGATGCCTTCTCGTTTGGGAAGCGGGGGCATGGAATCGTTTGATAGTATGAAAAAACCGGATCGATCCAATCAAAATCGGTTCTGGGCGGGGCTCAACCGGCCCGATGCGGCGGCCCCAGATATCTCTATCGTCGGCCTGCCGTATGACGGCGCCGTTTGCTATCGTTCCGGCGCGGCGAAAGGGCCCGACCGGATTCGCAAGATCTCAACCGAGATCCCTCCTGTTTTGGAAACCGGAGAGGTTCTAAGAGGTTTGACGGTGCGGGACCATGGGAACCTGAAATTCGGAAAAGATTTCGTCGCCGCGTTTCCAAAGATTGAGAAGGAGATTTCAGCGCAGGCCGGGCGCGCGTTCATTCTGACCCTCGGCGGCGATCACTCGGTCGTCATTCCGGTCCACCGGGCCTTCAGCAAAAAGGCGACCGAGAAGATCGGCCTGATCTTCGTCGACGCCCACACTGATCTGTCGGACTCGTTCGACGGCTCTCCTTATTCGCACGCCTGCCCTTTGCGGCGGACGATGGAAACGGAAAAGTTCCATCCGGAGAACACCCTCCTGGTCGGGACCCGCTGCTTTGAATTGGCCGGGCTGGAATTTATCCAGAAGAACGGAATGAAGATGTATCCGGCCTATGAAGTGGCCGAGCGGGGGATGCGTGCCATCGCCGACGAGATCGTCAAGCGGTTCGCCGATTTAAAAAACGTCTACCTCTCGATCGACATCGACGCGCTCGACCCGGCCTTTGCTCCGGGAACCGGCATTCCCGACGCGGGGGGCTTAAGCACGCGCGATGTGATCACCTTGATTCGGGCGCTTCATCCGCTGCCGGTGGTCGCGGCCGACCTGGTGGAGGTCGCCCCGCCGCTCGACATTTCGGACATCACCAGCTTTGCCGCGCTGCGGATCATCACGGAGATTTTCGGCCTGGTGCAACGGAGAAAATCGGCGAAAAAAAGATTTACCCTCGTATAAGGAATCTCGCCATGAAGAAGAAAAGGACGAATGGGATCGGAGGCAAAGCGGTTCCGGGCCCTCGCGCCAAAAAATGGGTGGCGCGGGACCAGGCCGTCCTCTCCCCTTCTTATACCCGGGCCTATCCTCTAGTGGCCGAATCGGCGAAGGGGTCAGTGATGCTCGACGTGGACGGAAACCGCTTTCTCGATTTCACCTCCGGGATCGCGGTCACCGCGACAGGGCATTGCCACCCGAAGGTGGTCAAGGCGATCATCGCGCAGGCCAAAAAACTGATCCACATGTCGGGGACCGATTTTTACTATTCATCGGAAATTCTTCTCGCCGAGAAGCTGAACAAGATCATCCCCGGACGGGAGAACAAGAAAGTCTTCTTCACCAATTCCGGAACCGAATCAACCGAGGCGGCGATGAAGCTGGCCCGTTACAAGACCCGGCGCCCCTATTACCTCGCTTTCCTGGGAGGGTTCCACGGCCGGAGCATGGGGGCCCTCTCGCTCACCGCCAGCAAGGCGATTCACCGGAGAGGGTTTGCGCCCCTGGTGCCGGGGGTGATCCACGCCCCCTATCCGAATCCTTACCGTCCGCCCGCCGGGGTCTCGCCGGAGGAGTGCGACCGGTACACTTTAAGCTGGATTCGGGATGTCGCCTTTCGGCAGCTTGTTTCCTCGGATGAAGTGGCTGCCATTTTTGTCGAGCCGATCCAGGGAGAAGGGGGCTACATCGTCCCGCCGAAGCGTTTTTTAAAGGAGTTGTCGGAACTGGCCCGTGAATTCGGCATCCTGATTGTGGCGGATGAGATTCAGACCGGGATGGGCCGGACCGGAAAGATGTTCGCCTCGGAACACTTTAATTTTGTTCCCGATGTGATGACCCTGGCGAAAGGATTGGCTTCGGGCATGCCGCTCGGCGCCATGGTTGCCAGAGAGGCGCTGATGAATTGGGAGCCGGGATCGCACGGCAATACATTCGGAGGAAACCCGATTTCTTGTGAGGCGGCCCTGGCGACGATCGATCTCCTGGAAAACGGCCTGATTCAGAACGCCGAAAAGGTTGGAAGCTTCCTTCTTTCCCGGCTTCGGGTGATGCAGGAGTCACACCGCCTGATCGGCGACGTCCGCGGGATGGGCTTGATGATCGGCGTGGAGTTGGTACGCGACCGCGAGACCAAAGAGATGGCGATCCCGGAGCGAAATAAAATCATTCAGCGCTGCTTTGAAAAAGGTCTTTTGATTTTAGGCTGCGGCCAGAACGTGATCCGTCTGGTTCCTCCCCTCACCCTTCGCAAAAGCGAAGCCGAAGAGGCGCTCTCGATTTTTGAAGAGGCCCTGACCGAAATCGAAAATGAACGCCGTAATCTTTCCGCTTGAGAACCTACTTTAAAGGAACGAACGACCCGATCATGCCGCTTAAAATAAGCCCTAGCGCGAAAAATTAAGTGAACGCCGTAAGTTTTTGCTTCAAAAGACCTATTTTAACGGCGCTCATTTGACCATCCACCGCTGGGAAAAGCCGGGCCAGCCGGCCGAGAAGGTCGCCATAGAAAAAGAGCTGCGGGCCCAAGGCTACCAGCCTGAATTCTGGGTCGACAAGCCCGGCACGAACTACCCCAACCGCAAAATGGAATCCGAGGCCGTGATCTGGGTCCTCCGCGGCGAGGCCAGGATCACCGTCGGCCCAGACACCGACATCCTCCACGACGGCGACAAGATCGCCCTCCCTCCCAGATCGTCCTATACCCTTCAGGTGTTAGGGGACAAGAGTCTCCTCTGGATCATTGCGCAGAAGAAGAAATTAAAGTTTGTTTGAACAGGGTTCATTGCTTTTGATATTTCCTGTGTGATATATCTCATTTATCCAATATAAAAGAGGCAAATATGAAAGCAGAGTATACGGCCGTCGTTAAGAATGAAGGGGATTGGTGGATCGGTTGGATTGAAGAGGTACCTGGGGTGAATTGCCAGGAACGGAGCCATGAGGCGCTGATGGAAAGCCTCCGTGAAACTCTCCGGGAGGCATTGGAGCTGAACAGGCAAGATGCACTTGCATCGGCCGGGGCGGAGTATCGCGAAGAGAAAATCGGGATATGAAGCGAAATGAGCTGCTTCGGCATCTTCGGGCGCATGGATGTAAACTCCTGCGCGAAGGAGCCCGGCACTCCTGGTGGCATAACCCGGCACTCAATAAGAGATCCGCTGTTCCAAGGCATTCCGAAGTGAATGATATCCTGGCGGTGAAAATCTGCAAGGATCTTGGGGTCCCTTCCGTTAAAGAATTCAATCGCTAAAATCAATCGGCATAATGAAATTGGAAAATTAAAACCGAGCATACATCCGTTGTGAACAATGGAAAAAACACTTCCCAGGTTGAGGTCACCAACATTTCAGATAATTGGAGGATATTTTTTGAATTCACCGGGGGAGAGGCCTACACGGTAGATTACGACGATTATCATTAAAGAGGTGACGTCATGAGGAAAATGAGAAGGCAACCGATACATCCTGGCAGAATCATTCAAGAAGACTATTTGTTGCCATTATCCATCACAATAAAGGGTATGGCATCCAACCTGGGTGTATCGAGAAAGACCTTGTCTAAGATTATTAATGAAAGAGGCTCTATTACACCGGATATGGCCTTACGTTTGTCACGTGCCTTTAACAGCACGCCTGATCTCTGGTTGAATTTGCAGAAGAATTATGATTTATGGCAAGCAGAGCATGGCTCAAAATCTTGGCAAATTGTCAAACCGATTTCGTCTCAAATGCTTCACTCTCATGGATAAACAACGAACCATCCGCTGGAGCAGGCCGCAAAGGAGAAAACATGGCCACCAAGATTTTCGTGAATTTACCGGTAAAAGATCTCAATAAGGCGATCACGTTCTTTACCCAACTCGGTTTCAAGTTTAACCCCCAATTTACTGACGAGACGGCCACCTGCATGATCGTGGCCGAGGACATTTTCGTCATGCTATTGACCGAGGCCAAGTTCAAGACGTTTACCCCCAAGCAAATTTGCGATGCAACGAAAAGCACAGAAGTGCTTGTGTGCTTATCTTCCGAGAGCCGGGAAAAAGTCGATGAAACGGTTCGCAAGGCGGTCGCGGCCGGCGGAACAACTTACAATAAACCACAAGACCACGGGTTTATGTATGCGCACGGGTTTCAGGACTTGGATGGCCACATTTGGGAACTGATCTACATGGCGCCGGGCGCAGTAAACCAGGGTTAGAAAAGTGCAGTGAGGTCCGGCCCTTTAAAGTACTTTAGCGCGGAACGAAATCCCTGGAACCATCCTACTTAATGATTGACTCTCCTTAGCGATCGAGATACCCTCGCAGGATGGCAAGAATGGCAGAGACAGTTGCGCCCACGGGATCTCGTTCTCTCTTGCTGGTCTTAAGCGCGCTTGCCTTCATGACGGCGGTGCTCGTGCTCGAGCGTCCCGGCTTGATGGCGCAGGCGGGCCTGGGCTTGGCGACGGCGGGGTTTCTCTGGTTCTTCGTGCGGAAGGCGGGGTTGAATCCGCGCCAGATCCTCACGACGATCGCCATCGCCTCGGTCGGCGAGGTGGTTCTGTCGATGGGGTGGGGACTCTACACCTACAAGAACGCGCTCATTCCGTTGTACGTGCCGCCCGGTCATGCCGTCTTTTACGCGCTGGCGGTCGTGACGGCCCGGGAGCGAAAGCTTCAGACGCATGCAACCGCCATCACCCGGACCGTCCTCCTCTTTGGATCGCTTTACGCCGCCGCCAGCCTCGTTTTCTTTCACGACACGTGGGGCGCGCTCTGGTGGTTGGTTGCTTGCGTCCTCATCGTGAGATCGGAGAACCAGCTTCTTCTCGCATCCTGTGTCGTCTATACCCTCCTGTTGGAGTGGGTCGGCACCGCCATCGGCAACTGGCGCTGGCTGCCGGAGGTGCCGTACCTTTCCGTGAACTCGGCCAATCCACCGGCGGGCGTCACCGTGTTGTACATCCTGCTCGACCTCATTGTGGTCGCCGTCTGTTCAAAACTCTGGGGAGAGGGTCGATCTGAGGGAGACGCTTTGCACGAAAGGGAAGGGGCCTCAGTCGTTCCGAGCCTGGAAGAGAGCGGCGGGTAACGGCGCTGGACCTTCCGCTCCAGGCGACAGCGCGGCAGAACGCACCCCCTCACGGATGGGGATCGATACCCTCCATTCAAATGCACGGGCGTAAATCGGCCGCGTATCGGATCGCTCGGAGTTTTCTATTTCATGGGAAAAATTGACGAAGGGATCAACGACGAACTTGCCTCCTGGATCGGCCGGCAGCATCTCTTTTTTGTGGCAACGGCGCCGCTGGCGGGCGACGGGCATCTGAATTGCTCGCCGAAAGGAGGAGACACTTTTCGGATCATCGATCCGATCACGGTCGCCTACCAGGACCTCACCGGCAGCGGCGTCGAGACGATTGCGCACCTGCGTGAAAACGGCCGGATGGTCATCCTGTTCTGCGCCTTCGAAGGGCCTCCCAAAATCGTTCGCCTCCATGGCGCCGGGGAGGTGATTCTTCCAACCGATCCCGAGTTTGCCTCTCTGTCAGAGCGCTTTCCACAGAATCCCGGAACAAGGGCGATCGTCCGGATAAAGGTGACCCGCGTCTCCGGCTCCTGCGGCTATGCGGTGCCGTTCTTCGACTATCGGGAAGACCGCACGACGCTCGATGAATGGGCCGAGGGCAAAGGGCCTGCCAAATTAAAATCGTATCGCCAAGAAAAGAATGCAAAAAGCATCGATGGTTTGCCGGGGCTGGATCTCTGATCGGCCTGCCGTTAGAATCTTCAAAACTTGCTTTTCCAACCTCCGCGTGTTAAAAAATGCGTTTCGTTTACATCGCTGATCGGGTGGCAATTCAAAATTCGAATGAGGAGCTTCTACCATGAAAACGAATGTGCGAGTCGGTTTGCTGGCGGTTCTTTTTATGTTTGCTTCGGCGCGGGCCGGATGGGGGGCCGGCACCACCCTCACCTGGCACGGGCATGCGGCGTTTGAGATTGTGACGCCGGGAGGGAAGGTTTTGATGATCGATCCCTGGCTGAAGAATCCATTGAACCCAAACGCCAAGGAAGGGAAAGATCCGGTCGCCGGCATTAAAAAGCTCGACTATATCCTGATCACCCATGGCCATTTCGACCATGTCGGCGATGCGGTGGCGTTGGCCAAGAGCACCGGGGCGAGGCTGATATCCAATTTTGAGTTGGGAACGAATCTGGCCAAAGTGCAGGGTTTCCCCAAAGAGCAGATGGGCTTCGATACCCTGATGAACCTCGGGGGGGAGATTAAAATCGCCGACGGCGAAGTCACGGTGGCGATGGTGCCGGCGGTCCATTCCAGCGGGGTCGGGGACCCCAATGCCGGCCCGCAGTCGCCCGATGTGGTTTATGGCGGCGATCCGGCCGGATTCGTTTTAATCATCAAGGACGGTCCGACGATCTACCACACCGGCGACACCGCTTATTTTAAAGACATGGAGTTGATCGGAGAAAATTACGCGCCGGACGTGGCGTTGATCAACATCGGCGGCCACTTCGGAATGGAGCCGCCGATGGCGGCCAAGGCCGCCTCCGCCGCGGGCGCCAAGCTGGCGATCCCGCATCATTATGCTACCTTTCCCGTCCTGGCCCAGGACGCGAAAGGTTTTACAGAGGCGCTCGGCAAAAAGAAAATTCCTTTTCTGGTGATGCAACCGGGCGCTTCGATCACCTTCGACGGGAAAAAGTTAAAAAAATAGAAGAGGTCGTGCGGGCACGGAGGCTACTTTAATGCCGATTTGATTTTGTTCCAGTCGTACGGCAGCGGTTTTCCTTTCCACGGTCCGATCCGTTTGATCTCGGCGCGCAGCGTCGCCACCCGGTCGGCGCTCGCCGGGTGGGTCGAAAGGATCGGGATCGGGATCTCTTCTTGCCGGGAGAGCTTTTCAAAGAAGGTGATCATCCCTGCCGGATGGATGTCGGCCTTCTTCAGGCGGGCGAGGCCTTTCAAATCGGCCTCTGATTCCTGATCGCGTCCGAACTTCAATCGTCCCATCTCCGCCGCAAACTCTCCCCAGGCCCCGCCCCCTCCCCATTCGCCGAGGGCAATCGCCATCACCCCCTGCCAACCGAGGTTGTGAACCAACCCTTTGAGGATGTGGCGCTGGGTCACATGTTCTATTTCATGGGCGAGGATGCCGGCCAGCTCTTCCGGAGAGTCGGCGGCCCGGATAAGTCCGGTAAAGATGACCACATGTCCTCCCGGGAGGGCAAAGGCGTTGACGTCCGGGTTTTCGGCCACGTGCCACTCGAAGGGATAGGGCCGGTCCTGCGTCAGCCGCCGGCCGATTTCACTGACGGTTTTTACGACCTCTCCTTCGGGAAGGATCTCGAATTCGAGCTCGGTCTGTCGGTAGATCAGATGTCCGATTTTTTTCTCGGAATCGAGCGAGATCCGGTCGACCGCCCAGGCGGCGATCCGCTCCGATTGCCGCCAGACGCCGATTGCGAGAAAGAGGGGGATGAGGACCAGAAAAAGAAGGAGCATTCCCCCCGCCCAGGTTTTTTTGGGGATGCCGCCGAAGCTTCTTCGCCAGGGAGAGAGCTGTGGGGCAATGAGGGAAGAGGCATGGGTGAGAAATGTCTTTTTTGAAATCGGATCGGCGACGACCAGAGATCTTTGTCCGGAATCGTCCCCCCAGGTTAAAATGATCTGATCATGGTCGAACCCGCCGGATGAGACGCGGAGCCGCCCGAAGGGGATCTGCGCTTCCGGCGAATCGCGCCACGGCAGCAGGAGCCCGCCCGCATCGATCCCCACTGAAACCGGCTCCCCCTGCGGGGGGGATCCGGGTCCAAAGCAGACGGCCTGGAATCTTTCTATCGTGGAGATCACCGGCAACGCCTCCTCTTAAAGTAGGCCCTGGTGCGGAAGATTAAATGAACGCCGCCCGGTAGGTCGGCCCTGGAAGCATGGCCGTGATAAATTGAGCTTCAGGAGACCTATTTTAACGGCGCTCCATTAAAGTAGGCCCTGGCGCGGAAGATTACGACCTCCAGGAAGTGGCTGGAGGCTGGAACGAAAGCCACGGCGCTCCATTTAAAGTAGGCCCTGGCGCGGAAGATTACGACCTCCAGGAAGTGGCTGGAGGCTGGAACGAAAGCCACGGCGCTCCATTTAAAGTAGGCCCTGGCGCGGAAGATTACGGCGCTCCATTATCTGTCTCCGTTGAGGAGCCCTCCCAGTCCCCCCAGCACAGAGCCCTCTTCGCGTCCGCCCCCGAAACCCGGCCTGGCGGCATTGAGGCGGCTCGCCAAGCGGCTCAGCGGCAGCGATTGGAGCCAAATCTTCCCCGGACCTTGCAGTGTGGCAAAGAAAAAACCTTCCCCGCTGAAAAGGGCCGATTTGATTTTTCCGACATATTCAATGTTGTAAGAGACCGACGGCTGCAGCGCGACGATACAGCCGGTGTCGACCCGGAGAAGCTCGCCGGGCGCCAGATTTTTCTCGGTCAGCATTCCTCCCGCATGAACGAAGGCAAGGCCGTCCCCTTCCAGCTTCTGCATGATAAAGCCTTCGCCCCCGAAGAGGCCGACCCCTAACTTCCTCTGGAAGGCAATCCCGACGGAGACCCCTTTGGCGGCGCAGAGAAAGGCGTCCTTTTGGCAGATGATCTGTCCGCCGAGCTCTTTCAGGTCGATCGGGATGATTTTACCGGGATAGGGGGAGGCGAAGGCGACCTTTTTTTTGCCGCTTCCCTTATTGATAAAAATCGTCATGAAAAGGGATTCTCCGGTCAGAAGACGTTTGCCGGCCCCCAACAGCGCCCCCATGAAGCCGGTTTTCGGCTGAGAGCCGTCGCCAAAGACGGTTTCCATTTCAATCCCGTCTTCCATGTACATCATTCCGCCTGCCTCGGCGATGGCCGCTTCCGCCGAATCGAGTTCGACCTCGACATACTGCATTTCGGAACCGAAGATTTCGTAATCGATGACGTCCATTCTAGGCATTCTCTGCTCCAATGAAAGTTTTAAGAAGAATCAGTTAAAGTAGGCCCTGGCGCGGAAGATTACGGCGCTCCATAAAGAAGTGGAAAATATTATATACACGAAATGACTCGATCTTCAACAAGACAAATCGATGCGTGGCGACAGTTTGGTTTCAAAAGGGGCTTTTTTTAGGTTGTCATTCCCTCGCAGGCGGGAATCCAGTGATCTAAGACCCTGGATGCCCGCTTTCGCGGGCATGATGTACGGTCTGTTGCCGGCTTTCTGTCGAGTTCTCATCGGAAATCTCAAACTGAGTCAATACCAATCGATGGGATGAGGGATCTTAAAGCGGGTTTTTGACAGGTTTTCCGGAGAGGGAATTCAGCTGCTCCTCACGCATGGACTCCAGCCCGTGGATCAGGTGGGTATGGACAATATCGAAGAGGTGCTTTGCATAGAGAAGCCGGGGGAGGAGAACGTAGTCGGCCCCCTCCTGATAAAGCGAGCGCGCGCCATTGATGGTGTCGGAGGTGACGATGACGCGGCTTTCGGGGCAGAGCTTTTTGATCTGCTTCAACAGTTTGAAGTTGGTCGTCCCTTTCAGGAAGGTATCCGAGATGGTGGAGATCACCACCTTCGCCCCGTCGATGCCGGCATGCCGCAAGGTCTCCGGGTGGGCGATGTCTCCATAGACGCAGGAAACCCCGTTCTTTTTTAAAATTTCCAGAGTTTGCGGGTTAAAATCGATCACGAACATCCGGTCCTTCAGGTAAGGCATCTCTTGATTGACCTGGTGAAGAAAAGAACTCGCCTCCTTGAAAAAGCCGAGGAGAACGATTTCCTTTCCCAGCCCTTTCAGGATGGAATCGGGGAGCGGCTTTCCCCCGCCCGGACTTTTCTTGGTCCAGCGCATGATCCACCGGACCAGGTGTTCGTTGGAAAGAATCAGGTAAGTCGAGAGAACCGAGCTGATCACCAGGGTGAGGATGACGATCGACACGATTTCCGCATCGACATGGCCGTAGGTGAGCCCGAGCGTGACGATGACCAGGGAAAACTCGCTGATCTGAGAGAGGTTGATCGAAGTGATCAACCCGGTCCGGAGATCGAGCTTGAGGGCCATCAAAGTCGGCAGCAGGGTTATCAGACGGGTGGCCAGGACAAAACCGGTGAACAGAAAGCCGAGGAGAAGGAGAGAGGGGGTCAGGGCCGGCGCCTTCAGGCCGAGGGCCACGAAAAAGAGGGTGATAAAAAAATCCCGGATGCCGGTAATCCTGGCGATCACATCGAGGGCATAGGGAAAGGCCGCGATGGAAAGGCCGGCGATCAGCGCCCCCATCTCTTTTGAAAGACCAATCGCATCGGCGGTGCCCGAAACCAAAAAACACCAGGAGATGGAGGTGATCAACATCAGTTCGGGCGATTTGGCAATCGACATGAAAAGCTTCGGAAGGAGGTACTTGCTGATGACAAAACACAAGAAAAGGAGCCCGGCGCCCGCCAGGAACGACATGAAAAGAGGGGAGAGTTCAGGTTTCAGCAGATTCGGCTGGATGGCGAGAAAAATAATCGCCCAGATGTCCTGAAAGATCAGCACCCCGAGGGTGACCCGGCCGGCCAGGGTATCGATCTCGTATTTATCATAGAGCAATTTGACCACGATCATGGTGGAGCTGAGCGAGAAGGCGAGCGCCAGATAGGCGAGGTTGAAGCGGGTCTGGGTGAAGGGGAAATCGAAATAGTGAAAGAAAACGATCCCGAGGAGGATGGAGCCGAAAAATTGGACCGAGCCGGTAATGGCCGCCGTTTTCCCGGCGTCGAATAGCTTCGTGATGTCGATTTCGAGACCGATGATAAAAAGGAGAAGGATCAGCCCGATTTCCGAGATCAGCTTGATGCTCTCTTCATCGGTGATAATCCCGAACCCCATCTCATGGCCGAGGAGGACCCCGCCGAAAATATAGCCGAGAATCAGCGGCTGCCTCAATTTTCTGGCGATGAGGGCGCACAACGTCGCAAAGATCATGCTGACGGCAATGCTGGTGAGGAGGTTGGTTTGCATTTTGGAAAATCGGGCTCCGGCGTGGACGGGCCTAAGTCTACCAGATTATTCCAAAAATGGATTTCAGGAACGGACCGATTAAAGCAGGCCTAAGCGGAAAATTACGGCGTTCCTTTTCGAGAAAATAATTTCGAAAAGTGTTCAGGTTCGAAGGGCGTTCCGCGGAGGGTGCGTGCAGTAGGCGGACCGGTCAGCGACGCGCGAAGACGACTTCAAGGTTTCCGAGCGTGGAATCTTCCCAGAAGGCGAATAGATTCAGCCCGGAGGCGGCGACGGCCGGATTGGAGGCCGATCCCGCCGTTCGGGAGAGATTTTCGACGGAGCCGAAAGTGGTTCCCCCGTCCACCGATTTTCTGAAGGAGATCCCGGTGATGCCGGGCGTATTGTCTTCCCACACGGCATGGACGGCATTCCCGGAAAAGGCGATCTTTGCGTTGTTGGAGCCGCAGAGGGTATTCGAGAGATTGCCTGCACTCGGGTCGCTCGGCTCAAACGTCACGCCGCCGTCACTGGAACGGATCATGAAAATTTCTGAATTCGGAAGCGGACTCCCATCCGTGCCGACCAGCGGGCAATTGCTCGTCAGAGAGGCGAAGCCTTCCCAGCCAAGGAGGATCGTCTCCCCCTCTGCGGCCAGGCTTGGCCGGGTTGCTCCCAAAATGGAGCCGGAAAGGATGGTTCCCTGCGCCGTCAGCGGGGGGGTGAAACTGCCGTTGTTCGGATCGGGCATTCTCCTGAAAAGAATTTTTGTGTTCGGCTGGACGAAATCTTCCCAGGCGACATACAGATGCCCGTTCGCGGATACAAGGGCCGGATTGAGAGAAGGGGTGGCCGGAAGCGGCTTGATGGACGAGATCGGTTTCGGGCGCGGATCGGTGGCGGAAGTCGGCCCGGGAAAGGGGAGGAATTCAATTCCGTTATTGGCCGAGTGGACCATCAAGATTTCAGAATTGATGATCAAGAACGATTGGGCCGGCGGGTTGAGCGAGGCGAAGGTGAAAACATAGTCGGTCGATTCATCCCAGGCGATAAAAACATGGTTGTCGATGACGGCGATGGCCGGACGCTGGGAGGGACAAGGGCCGTCGGCCTTCTGGCCGCAAACGGGAGAAGAAGGGGAAAGGTTTTTCCCCGGTCCGGGGAGGGGAGGGTCCCAAACGAGTGTTCCGTTCTGATCATCGCCCCGCCTGAAAAAAATGTCGGTTTCATTTTTGTCGGTGATGAATTCTTCCCACACGATATAGAGGCTGTTTCCGGAGAGGGCCATTCTGGGATTTCCGGAAAAGGCGGCCGACTCGGAGAGGTTCACGGGCGCGCCGAACTCGGACCCGCCGTTCGTCGACCGGGAGAGGAAGACCTCAAAGTTCCCGGCGCCGGCCTGGTCGGTCCATGCGACGTAGACGGTGTCGCCGGAGGCGGCGGTCGCGGGGGAAAAGGAGGTTGTCGGATTGCTGGAGACGTTGACGACGTCGGCCGGCAGGGAGGGAACCGACGGATCGTTGTTTCCCTGGCATCCAAAGAGCAAAAACCCGAGGAGGAGGATCGGGAAAACCAGGCGCCCGGCCCGATTTTTTCTTCCCTGATGGGAAAGCGCCGAAGGACCGGGAGTCTTTTTTTTCATCGATTGTTATCCCTTGTCGATTTGGGCCTTCTGCAGCCGGCCGGAAAAATCGCGGTAGATGACCTTCCACTTGGTATAGAGCGCGAGAGCGCCCCCGCGTCCTCCCGCTTCGCGGGGCCCTAGCCCGGTCCGCTTGGTGCCGCCGAACGGAAGCTGAATTTCCGCCCCGATGGTCGAAGCATTGATATAAACGAGGCCGGTGTCGAGGTCACGCTCCGCGACAGCGGTGTTGTTGACATCTCGCGAGTAGAGGGCGGCGGAGAGACCGAACGGGACGTCATTGGCGATGTCGATCGCTTCTTTCAAATTCCGCGCGCGCAGGATCGACACCACCGGGCCGAAGATCTCCTCCTGGGCAATCCGCATCTTCGGCGCGACGTCGACAAAGATCGTCGGCTCGATAAAGTAGCCATGCGCGCAGACGCCTTTTTTATACGGGTTTCCTCCGAGGAGCAGCCTCGCCCCCTCTTTTTTCCCGATTTCAATGTAGCCGAGGATTTTCTTATATTGCGCCTCGCTGACCACCGGGCCGACCTGCGATTTTTTGTCGAGCCCCTTTCCCAATTTGAGCTGGGCGGCCCTTTCGGTAAAGAGCTTCACGAAGCGGTCGTGGATTTTTTCATGGACGATCAGCCGGCTGGCGGCGGTGCAGCGCTGCCCGCTTGTTCCGAATCCTCCCCAGATCGCCCCTTCCACCGCCAGATCGAGGTCGGCGTCGTCCATGATGATGATCGGATTTTTCCCCCCGGTCTCCATCGTGAAATGTTTGTGAGAGCTTCCGCAGATGGCGGCGATCCGTTCCCCCACCTCATTCGAGCCGGTAAAGGAGACCGTGTTCACCCCCGGATGGCGGACCAGCGGCTCGCCGACCGAGGGTCCGAATCCATGGACCATATTCAGCACGCCGGGCGGCAGGCCGGCTTCGCTGAGGATTTCGACAAAGCGCGCGGCGCAGACCGGCGTTTCTTCCGCCGGTTTGAAGACGATCGTATTGCCCGCGATCAGCGCCGGCGTGATCTTCCAAGAGGGGATGGCGATTGGAAAATTCCAGGGGGTGATTTGGGCGACCACTCCGACCGGGACCCGGACCGCTTTCGCATCCTTGTTCGGCAGCTCGGAGGGGACCGTCTCGCCGCAGAGTCGCCGTCCCTCGCCGGCCATGTAATAAGTCATATCGATCGCTTCCTGAACGTCCCCCAGCGACTCCGACAACACTTTTCCCATCTCCCGGCAGACCAGCTCTCCCATCGCGCGCTTATTTTTTACCAGTAATTCCGCCGCCCGGTAGAGAATCTCCCCCCGTTTCGGCGCGGGGGTCTCCGACCAGGCGCGGAAGGCATTTGATGCCGCCTCGACCGCTTTCTCTACATCGGAGGCATCGGAATCGGCCACGACGCCGATGACCTCTCTCGTATCGGCCGGGTTTCTGCTTTCAAAGATTTTCTTATTGCCGGCATCGACCCACCGGCCGTTGATGTGGTTTTTAATTCTTTCGGCCATGACCTACTCCCACCTGAAAATTGAGCGCCGTTAAAATAGGTCTCCTGAAGCTAAATTTATCACGGCCATGCTTCCAGGGCCGACCTACTTGGCGGCGTTCAATTAATCTTCCGCGCTAGAACTTATTTTATCTGATTTTATTCTATCGAAAGAAGGGGGAAAAGACAAGGCGGAGGCGGCGCCCAAGAACAGAGATAGAAAATTGTCATTACGAACGAAGTGAAGTAATTTCGCTCTTTTACAGTAAGATTGCCACACACCCTTCGGGTGTTCGCAATGACAAGATGGATCAAATGGTTGCAAAGTCTATCTCTGTTCTTAGGGGAGTTACTTTCTTCTTGATTGGGAAGAGCCAGGTAGATATACTTTTTGGATACTCGTTACAGCACATGAGGGTCGTCCTTCTCGATGCAGGCGGTTGGCCGCATCATTGTGACGAGAGGTCGGCCCCTTTTCATGTAACCTCGATGGCAATGCGATTCGCGCAAGGCGGAGTGCCGGCAGGTTGCATCATATTACTTCACTCTGGATGGTACGGCAATCGGGGATTGCTCTTGTCATTCGCGACTAGATAAAGGAAAACCTCCGCATGTTTACACAGGATGATTTCGAGCAGATGATCAAACATTATAACGACGACTTTTCATATCTTTTGATCCGGGCCAGCCAGCAGAGTTATGACTGCCTGATCTCCTCCTTTATGGTACTGAGGGATCTGTATGATGCCATTGTAAAATTCCAGGATTCGGGAGAATATTTATTCCGGATCCTTCCGTACCCGTTGTCCTTTCGCGCCAACGACGATCTTCTCAGGACGATGGGATTCGATGAAGAGGGGATCAGAAACATCTATGGCTTTCTGGAATTTGTCAAGCAGACACATGGGAAAGAGTTCGAGGAATGCTTGCAGGGAAGTGTGTACAACTTGTGTAAACGTCTACCTGGAGATCAACCATGGCAAATGAGGCCCTGAGCGCCTTAGTCGAAGAAAACAATGCATTGATCACTGAAATTTGGATGAAGGTGGTTCGAGGCGACGCGCGGATCGAATCGGACGCCGCCCTGACCCGGATGGAGTTGCGCGACCATGTGCCGGCCATCATCGAGGAGATCTGCGAACTGCTCCGGGCGAATGAGACACCGACGCCAACCAACACATTGGAAGGCCGCGTCAAGGTCTATATTCGCTTTCAGCAAGGGTATCGCGGGCGTGAGCTCGTGCGGGAAGTGTCGCTGCTGCGGACCGTCATGCTCGATTTCCTCGTGAACAGGTGTTCCGACCCGTCTATGGACTTGTCGCTGAAAGCGTATTATCCTGCGGCGCGGATCGTCACTCTTTACATGGACGAAATCCTGATCAATGCCATTTCGACCTACAGCGAAACGGTTTAACGCGATCCGAGCGGAATGAATCAAAGCCCCTTTCTACTGAAGCGGGACTGACCCCGTTCCGTCCCCGGGAATCAATACCCCCTGGGCGGCTCCGGTAGAGGATCAGGCACCTCCCTGCATTCCATGATCCGGTCCTTTTTTCTGACACCCGTCCGTTCAATCCCCTCTCAAAATTGAAACCCCTCCGACTTCAAAAAAAGGTTCTTCGGATCATTTGCTTTTTGAATTTTGATCCACTATGATGGGACGAGAAAGGGGTCAAATTGCCGAAAATCAAGACGGTTTTTTATTGCCAGGCATGCGGCTACCAGTCGGCGAAATGGCTTGGGAAGTGTCCCGATTGCGGGACGTGGAATTCGCTCGTGGAAGAGCGGGTGGAACCGGCCCAAGCCGGACGGGAGAGCCGTTGGGTCGCAGGGGGAAATCGCGAGCCGGGGCTCTGGGCGCCGAAGCTGATTTCCGAAATCATCCCCGCTTCCGAGAGCCGATTGAAGACCGGCTCTTCGGAACTCGACCGGGTCCTGGGGGGCGGCGTGGTTGCCGGATCGGTTGTTTTGATCGGGGGCGACCCCGGCATCGGGAAATCGACCCTCCTCCTTCAGTCGCTCAACCAGCTCGGCAAGGGACGGGGAAAAGTCCTCTACGTCTCGGGGGAAGAATCTCCCGCTCAGATCAAGATCCGCGCCGACCGCCTTCACATCGCTTCCGATTTTCTTTACATCCTCGCTGAAACTTCTTTCGAAACGATCATCCGGCACGCGCAGGAGGTGGCGCCGGTCGCCATCGTGATCGATTCGATCCAGACGGTCTACACCGACCATCTGATCTCGGCCCCCGGCAGCGTGACGCAGATCCGGGAGGTGGCCTCGCAGTTGATGTTCTACGCCAAGCGATCGGGCGTGGCGGTCTTCATCGTCGGACATGTTACCAAAGAGGGCGCCATTGCGGGGCCGCGGATTTTAGAGCATATCGTCGACACCGTTCTCTATTTTGAAGGAGACAAGGGCCATTCGTACCGGGTGCTCCGTGCGGTAAAGAACCGGTTCGGCTCGACCCATGAGATCGGCGTTTTTGAGATGAAAGGCTCCGGCCTGATGGAGGTGGAAAATCCCTCCGGCCTCTTTCTGGCCGAGCGGCCGAGGGACGCGGCCGGTTCGGTGGTCGTCGCGGCGCAGGAAGGGAGCCGTCCGATTTTGGTGGAGCTTCAGGCGCTGGTCAGCCCTTCTTATCTTGGGACGGCGCGGCGGATGGCGATGGGGGTCGATTCCAACCGGGTGTCGCTCCTTCTGGCGATTCTGGAGAAGCGGGCCGGACTTCAACTGGCCGGTCAGGATGTCTTCGTCAACGTGGTCAGCGGGATCCAGATTGATGAGCCGGCGATCGACCTCGGCATCCTGGCGGCGGTCGCCTCCAGCTTTCGGGAGCGGCCGATCGATCCGGAGACGGTGATTTTCGGGGAGGTCGGCCTCGCCGGCGAGATCCGCGGAATTCAGCAGGTCCTGCTTCGAATCCGGGAGGCGCAAAAGCTCGGCTTCAAACGGTGCATCCTTCCAAAAAGAAATGAAGAGGCGCTCCGGCAGGAGGAAGAAGAGATCGGCGACGGCATGGCGCTCATCGGCGTCTCCCAGATTGCAGAGGCGCTGGAGGTAATATAGCCGTGTGGGAGAATGACACCAGCGAGGATCAGGCTTTGCCTGTCCGAGCGCTCGGGGGGTGGGGGCATCTGAGGAGCGGAGGCGCAAGCCGAGCATCGGAGGGGCCCCCACATATGAATAGCTTGGTTCGTTATCGATTTGTGGTGGTGCTGATCCTCTTGTTCCTTTCCGTCGGCTGCACGAAACAGATTCGTCCTGAAAAGGCCGTTAAAAAAGAGGCCTCCCTGGAAGAGTTGATCACCTTCTATCAACACCGGCGGGAAGCGGTTCCCGGGTTCAAAGGACTGATGGAGGTGACCGCAGACCTTCCCCGACAGGGCCGTCATACCTTTCAGGCGACGGTTCGCTCGCAAAATGATCAAATTCGATTTCGGATATTTAATCTTTTCGGAGGAACTCTTTTTGACCTGACGATAGACGGGCCGGTGGTTTCGTATACGATCCCGTCGGAAAAGAGAAAATTTTCCGGAACCCGCGAGGAACTTGAGGAACAGATTCAGGCGGAGGTTCCGATCGGCTCCCTTGATCTGCTCGATTGGCTCAGCCGGGGGGGGGCTCCGGATATCGGGCCTCCGCTCATACCGGCGTTGGAAAAGGGAGATGATTTTTTTATTCTCTATCTTTTTGTCGTAAACGATCAAAAAGCAAACCTGGTGGAAAAGCTCTGGATTGAGCGGACCGCCTTTTGGGTGAAAAAGATTGAGACCTTCGACGCCCGCGGTGCGGTCAGCAGTGTGCTGAAGCTCGACGACTACCGGAATGTGGGTGGCCGCGACTTTCCATTTTTGATCCAGGGAGAGGGCAGAAGGCAGAAGATCTCGGCCATTTTTAAAGAGATCTCGGTGATTCCCGAGGAGACACCTTGAAAGTTTTGGGAATTGAGACGGCGACCCTCGCGGGGGGGATTGCCTTGATGAGCGATGCGGGATTGATTGCCGAATATCGTCTCCATGTAGAAGCCCGCCATTCTCAGCGGATCCTGGTCGCGGTGGATCATGTTCTCACTGAAAGCAAGACCGCCTTATCAGACCTCGACGCGATTGCGGTCTCCATCGGGCCGGGCTCTTTTACCGGCTTGCGGGTGGGTCTGGCAACGGCGAAAGGCCTGCTGATGGGAATCGGGAAGCCGATCGTCCTGGTCCCGACACTGGAGGCGATGGCGGCCGCGTTTCCTTATTCCAAGATGCCGGTGGCTCCTTTTATTCATGCGCGCAGAAATGAGGTCTATTGGGCGGTGTTCGACCTCCAGGAGGGGGCACCCAGAAGGCTCCGCCCCGATACGGCCAGTTCCCCGCAAGAGGCCGTGGATCAAATGGGCGAGTTGGGAGCGGTGATCTTCGTCGGAGATGGCGCGATAAAGCATCGCGACCTGATTCTTGAGAGGAAACCCGGCCGGGCCTTTTTCCCGCCCCGCGCGCTGCAATTTCCTTCTGCGGCCGGCGTGGCGGAGCAGGGTCTTCTAAAACTGGCGAAAGGGGAAGTGACACATCCGGCAGAAGCCGTGCCGGTTTATTTAAGGCCTTCCACAGCGGAGTTGAAATGGAGCGAAGGTCAGGGTAAAATGGGGCCAGATTTACCAATTCGAGCGGACCATGCCTAACAAGCCGGTTTGGACTTCTTGCATATTCGAGCCGATGGAGATGATCGATCTTCAACAGGTGATGGCCATTGAGCGCGCCTCATTTACCTGTCCGTGGACCCAGACGATGTTTTTATCGGAGCTTGTCGACAATCCTTTTTCCCATTCCTGGGTCGCACGGGAAGAAGATCGAAAGATTGTCGGCTACGCTGTATTCTGGGTGGTGATCGACGAGCTCCATCTGTTAAATGTGGCCGTGGATCCGGGATGGCGGAGGCGGGGGATCGGGGAGCAGTTGATGCGCCTGCTGTTTGATATCGCGCAGAAGCGGGGGGTCAGGAAGGGAACCCTGGAGGTGCGCGCTTCCAATTTTTCCGCTCAGGAACTTTATCGGAAATTCGGTTTCCGGGAAGTCGGCGTGCGGAGAAATTATTACCAGGGACCGACTGAGAATGCCCGTTTGTTCCAATGCGATATCGATGGAACGCCGTTAAAATAGGTCTCCTGAGTTGAGCGCCGTAATCTTTCGCGCTAGGGCTTATTTTAAAGCTAAATTTATCACGGCCATGCTTCCAAGGCCGACCTACTCGGCGGCGTTCAATTAATCTTTCGCTTAAAAGGCTATTTTAACGGGTGTCCCGTTTCATCGGAGGCCGACGGCGCCTCCGGAGCTTCGGGAGGATGACCATCAACGTGTAAAGCGGTTTGCCGTTTCGATCGGCTGAATCTTGAACCCTCGGAGTGAAGACGAACCGCCGCACATTCTCATAAGGAGCGCCGTAAATCTTTCGCGCTAGAACCTACTTTAAAGGAGAACATCCATGGAAGAAAAACAGGTTGCGGATATTTTACGGGAGAGTAACCGGCGTTTTCGAAGTTTAGAAGAAACACATGGACAGTTGGAGCGATCGCTTCAGGATTTGAATCGAAGAAGGATTTTAACCCCCCCGGAAGAACTTCAGAAAAAGACGTTTCAAAAGAAAAAATTGGCGGCCAAAGACGACATGGTGGCGCTGATCCGTAATTATAAGCCGACCGGAAAGACGAATCCCTGATGTTTGGGATGGGTCTTCCAGAACTTCTTCTGATATTGGTGATCGCCTTTATCGTGATCGGTCCGGAAAAGCTGCCGCACCTTGCCCGCGTACTGGGAAAAGGTTTAAACGAGATCCGGCGGGCGACGGAAGAGGTGCGCGCGGAGATTGAAAAAGAGGGGGAATCGATTCAGGAAGAATTGAAGAAAGAGGAAAAGGGAGGAGCCGAAGAGAGTGAAAAAGGCGCCGGGGGGTAAAGATCAGGCGGAAATGCCGATCACCGGACACCTTCTGGAGCTTCGAAGCCGGCTGGTCAAATCGGTTTTTTTCCTCCTATTGTTTTGCGCGATTGCGTTTTATTTCTCGGACCAGATTTTCTTCTGGTTCAAACGTCCTTTACATGCCGACCTGATCTTCCTCTCCCCTGCCGAGGCCTTCTGGTCTGACCTGAAAATCTCCCTCTTCGTCGGTTTTCTCGGCGCGTTTCCGGTGATTCTCTATGAGATCTGGCAGTTTATTTCTCCCGGGCTTCTTCCGAAAGAGCGCGGATATTTTCTTCCTTTTTTAATCCTGGGGACCCTGTTCTTTTTTTTAGGGGTCAGTTTTTGCTACTTCGTGGCGCTGCCGCTTGCGCTTGATTTTTTGATCGAATATGGCAGACGAAGCGGCATCAAGCCCCAGATTTCGGTTTCGATGTATATCGATTTCAATCTGAAATTTCTTCTTTCCTTCGGCCTGATCTTTGAACTCCCCCTCGGAATGATTTTATTTTCAAAAATGGGAATGCTGACCCCGGCTTTCCTGGTGAAAAATCGAAAGTATGCGATGGTGCTCGCATTCCTCGCGGCGGCTATTTTGACCCCCACCCCCGATATTTTCAACCAGACGGTCATGGCGATCCCGTTGGTCCTTTTATATGAGGTCGGGATTATTGCCGTCCGGTTATTCGGGGGGCGAGCGGCGCCGGTCCGAAAACCAGAAACGGAAGGAACGCCGTTAAAATAGGTCCCCTTAAGCTAAATTTACGGCGTTCAATTAATTTTTCGCTTAAGGACCTACTTTAAAGGGACCGGATGATGCGCAACCGAAAGATCCTCCTTGGCCTTTTGATTCTGACGGGCATGGTGGCGTTTATTGTCTTTTTCAGCAAACCGAAGCCGCTCTCTTTTCCCTTTTCCGCGCCGATCAGCCGGCGGTCCGATTATCGGCCCCCCGCGGAGGGGATTACCCTCTATCCCACCGATGGGCCTTTTGGCGTCGGGGTGATCCAGGCGGTCGCCGCCGGTTCCGGCGAGACGCTGTTCGTCGGGACGTACGGAGAGGGTCTCTTCCGCAGCGATGACGGCGGGACCCATTGGACTCCCGCGAATTTCGGACTGGGCGATAAGTTCATTGTGAATCTGACCCGCGTGAGCGAAGGGGTTCTCTTTGCCGGAACGATCCGGGCGGGACTGTTCAAAAGCCGGGATGAGGGGCGCCACTGGGTATCGGCCAATCACGGCCTGGAAAATACCGACGTCCACGCGATGGCTTCTCTTCCCGGACGGAGGATTTTTGCAGGAACCGGTCAGGGAGTTTATATGAGCTTGGACGAGGGGGAGCATTGGGAGCGGTTCAGCGCCGGCCTGGAAGGGGTCATGGTCCACAGCATTGTGGCGACCCGGGATGAGACCCTTTTTGCCGCCACAAAAGGGAAAGGGATCTTTAAAAGAAAACCGGGAGCGGATCGCTGGGTTCAGGTCATCGAGGGATTTGATTTTGAGGGGATCGAGGAGCGGATCGTCCGGGCGCTGGTTCTGGGACGGGGGGAGGCCCTTTTCGCCGGGACATTGGGCGCCGGGATATTCCGAAGTCTGGATGGCGGAAATCGATGGCAGCGGGCCAATGCCGGGCTTCAAAGTCTTTCCATCCGCTCCCTCTCGGTAGACGGGGCCGGGGTCCTCTATGCAGGAACGGGAGAGGGGGTCTTTTACAGCCAAAACGACGGCGCGAACTGGTCGTCGTTGGAAGAGGGATTGACCGATACCCGGATTCACTCCTTCGTGACCAATGAGAAGGGGGACCTCTATGCCGGAACCGGAGAAGGGCTTTTCCGCGGCCGGATTCAAACCCCCTGGCAACCGCTTCATCAGGGCCTGTTGATCTCGCCGATCCGGACGCTCGATTACGGCCAGGAAGGGGTGACGGTCGGGACCGATGGAAAAGGGATTTTCATCGACAGGGAAAACAACTGGGCGCCCGATAACGTCGGCCTGGTGAATCTCTCCGTGAGCGCCATGGCGAGGGGAAAGGCTTTTTTATACATCTTAACGGAGGACGGGATTTACCGAAGGCAGCTGGGCCGGCATGTCTGGACTGCGGTGGAAGGACCCCTTCCCGCCAGGCCGCTTTCAATCGGGGTCGATGAGGCCGATCAGGTCTATACAGGAACGGAGGCGGGCCTTTTTTCCTCCTCCGATCATGGCAAGGAGTGGCGTCAGGTCGCGGCCGTTGAATCGGTTCCCATTCCGGCGCTCGCGGTCGATGGAAAAAGGGTGCTCGCCGCCGGCGCAAACACGCTCTGGGTGAGAACGGAGGGAAAAGCCGGCTCCCAGGCAGGGAGCTCAACCGCGGTCGGCGAGTGGAGGAAGGTGCTCAGTCGGGAAGGGGCTTCTTTCCGTTTTGCCGGCTGGGGCAAGGGCGACTCTTTTTTCGTTGCGAGCGATCAGGAAATCTGGGAAGGAAATAGCCGGGGAATGCTGAAAGAGTTGAAAGGAGATCTGCCGGCGGGGAAAACGGTCACCTCTCTCGCGGTGGATCCCGAAACGCGAGACGTCCTTTATGTCGGATCGGACCGGGGACTTTTCTGGAGCAATGACGGCGGGGCCGAATGGCATCTGGCCCGGCTTTACCAGGGGGGGCGATTTGAAAGACGGGTGAATCAGATTCTTCCGACGGCGACCCCGGCCCTCTGGGTTGCGACGGAAGAGGATGGTGTTTTCCTGGGGATCGAAAGAATCCCGAAAAAAAACTGGCTGCAGCGCCTGATGAAATCAGGATGAGGAGCCCGACGCTTCGATTTTTTCTTCCGTGATTTTCCGGTCCACAATCCGAAAGGCCCGTACCTGCGGCCGGTCTTTATCCTCCAGCGAAATAATCAAGTAATAGACCTCGGCATAAAACGCCAGGCGGACGTCGGTGGCCGACGGGTAGGCCGCCGAGTGGGGATGGGAGTGATAAATTCCCACCAGCGGCGTTTCGCGTTCCCTCATTTTTTTAAATGCAAGAAGCTGTTCTTTCGGATCCATGACATAGCGAAACCGGCGGTCGGCGGGAACCTTCAGAGCGGCGATCGCCGGATCATCCGACGGAAGGTTTGCAATCCGATAGACCTCGTCAACCGTCTCCCCTTGCCCCCCCAAAAGCCCGCAACATTCGTTGGGCGCTTCCGATTGCGCATGGGAGATCATGTCATCGATAATGTTCTGAGCGATTCTAATCATAGAAAAACCGGTTTAAAATGAAGCGCCCGATTATACCATCTTCAAATCGGAAAGGATGATTTTTCCAATCTCCCCGAATCTTTCGGGCAAAGCCCGTCTTTTGAAGACCGCTTCAGACCTTTTTCTTGACGTCATCATTGAAAAAATGATACAAGGGAAGTCGTTTCCAGCCTCCCCTGCCGGAGTGGCGGAATTGGTAGACGCAAGGGACTTAAAATCCCTCGCTCCGCAAGGGGCGTGCCGGTTCGATTCCGGCCTCCGGCACCAGAGATCTTCCTCGTAAAACAAGCCTTTCCAAAATCTCCAGTTTTCCAAAGCGCTGTGTTAGAAAAACCCCCTGTGTTTTAGGGGCAGATTGTGTCAGATGTGTTAAATTGTGGTTGCGGGCGAGAGCGAAACGACCTTTTATATCGTCGTTAAAATCATAAGAAACAGGGAGAAAGAATACCCATTATTCAGGCGGTCCAGTCGACAACCTTTAAATTTTTTATCCGCTTGAACTCCTTGGTGTTGTTGGTGACGAGCGCCACACTGAGAGCGAGCGCATGAGCCCCGATTAACAGGTCCATCGACCCGATGGGTCTACCCGCTTTTTCGAGCGCTGCCCGAATCGTTCCATAGACCCCCGCTGACGCCTCATCGAAATCCGCAATCTCCAGGGGCAAAATAAATTCATCTAGGGCTTGCCGGTTTTTCTCTATATGTTGGCTCTTTTCTACTCCGTATCGGAGTTCCGCAAGTGTCATGGACGAAATGCCGATGTCTCCCACCATATGCGATTGAAAATGTTTAAAGACCTTTTGTGGCTTCAGCTTGATGAGATAGATGCAGATATTGGTGTCGAGCATGAATTTCATCAAAAATGCTCTCTGACCTGGGGTTTGGGCTGGTTTCGTTCGGTCATGAAGTCATCGGAAAACTGGGTGAGACTGTTTAACAGAGAATCCCAGGAATTTTTTGCCGGGATCAGGATAATGACATTACCGGATTTTTTGACAAATACGTAATCGTCCTCAAACCGAAACTCCTTTGGCAAGCGGACGGCCTGGCTTTGGCCATTTTTAAAGATTTTTGCTGTTTTCATGTGTGTCTCCATAAAATATATATTAGTAATATATACTCTGTGGCCTGGTTTTGCAAGCGAATATTCTGACGGCGCTATGCCCCTAAGTGAATGCCTTGATCCCAAAAAATACCTGCTAAGATGATCTCCAAACGGATGATTGATTTGTAATATTCGATCACATAAATTTAACGATATCAATATGGAGTGCGGATCCTTGGCAATCAACCGAACCGAAGGGACATCAAACACAAAAGCCGCCATGGCAAGTCAGAAGCGCAGCGCATTAGCGGAAGATTCGTTAAGTAACCGGCGGTGCGGTCTCCATTGCCAAAATTAGGGTTGATCGAAGGGGGCGATTGTGCTTAAAATGGCCTAGCCGGAGCCCTCCGGCGCCTTGATTGTTTCAGAGGGAATCTATGTCATCGACGGTTTCGGAGCAATCGATTCCCGCGGTCCGCCGCGTCCCGTTGGATCTCGTCTTCTTCGGCGTTCTGATGGTTTTATCCGGATTCGGAGATATCTACATTATCTTTGCCAACCCGGAGTATGCCCTTCCCATCTTTGGGATGAAACTGTCCGGCGCGGCCGGTTGGGCCTTCAAGCTGATCCATCCGGTGATTCACTTTGCCTCGGGTTACGGCGCGATTTTTGGCAAACGATGGGCCTATCTTTTTTTTATGGCCTACTCGATCTATGGCCTGACCAATGCCGCGGTCAACCGGATGGTCCTGCCCGGACCCCACCGGATACGGACGGTCTTTTTCATCATGACACTTGCAGTGATGGGATACCTTTATTGGAGGCGGGGTCAGTTCAGGAATTGAAGAGGGAAAAAAGCGCCGGCCGATCCGATTAAAGTTTTCCGTTCTTCATCATTGAAAAAATTCCCCAGAGGATCAGCACCAGGATGCCGATATTGAGGAGCATGCCGAATAACATGGGTTGCCTCTTTCGTTAAAGTGGCTCTTTGGATGAGATACAGCATATCGGAATTTGGCGTGGAGAGTCAACCTCTTGGGATGCAGGAGTTACCCTGCAGGACGGTCCGGTTCAGCAGGCCGCTTCTGACCGGCGCCGAAGGTCAGCCGAAGACCACCGTCTTGTTCCCGTAAACAAGAATCCGGTCCTCGACATGCCAGCCGACCGCGCGGGCCAGAACGGTCCGCTCGATATACCGGCCGATCCGCTTTAAGTCGTCCACATGGTGGCGATGATCGACCCGCTCCACATCCTGCTCGATGATCGGTCCGGCATCAAGGTCCGTTGTCACGTAGTGGGCGGTCGCGCCGATCAGCTTCACCCCCCGTTCACAGGCCTGGCTGTAAGGGTCGGCCCCGACAAACGCCGGCAGGAAGCTGTGGTGGATGTTGATGATCCGGTCGGGATAGTGCCGGATAAAATCGGGGGTGATGATCTGCATGTAACGGGCGAGGACCACGGTGTCGACTTTTCCCTGCATCAACGCGATCTGCTGATCTTCCACCCCCCGCTTCTGATTCGGATCGATCGGAAGGTGGTGGAAAGGGATTCCCCACTTTGAAACGGTCTCCCCGAGATCGGGGTGGTTCGAAATGACCATGACGATCTCCGCGTGGAGGTCTCCCGCCCGCCGCCGCCAGAGAAGCTCGAAGAGGGCATGCTCGGCCTTCGAAACAAAAATCGCCAGACGCTTCACCCTTCCCGCATAAGCGAGCCGCCAATTCATGCCGAACGGGGCGGCCACGGAGGCGAACCCCTCCTCCAGCCCGGCCCCCTTCTGTTCAAGGCCGGGGAGTTGGAATTCCACCCGCATAAAAAAAGTGCCGCCGGTCGGGTCGGTCGAATGCTGATCGGAATGAATGATATTGGCCCCCCGCTCAAAAAGAAATTGCGAGACCAACGCCACGATTCCCGGCCGATCGGGACAGGAGATCAGGAGCCGGCCGATATCCTGATGGCGGTCCGGCAGGGGGGGCCAGAAAGGATTTTGCGGCTGTTTGGGTTCCATCAGGGGCATCTTTCTTTTTGAAACCGAAAGAAAACGGTTGCAATTTCAGCTTCCGATCAGCTCCAGAACATTTTTAGGCGGGCGGCCGATCACCGCTTTTCTTGGGGCGATGACGATCGGCCGCTCGATCAAGATCGGGTTTTCCAGCATCAGCTTCATCCATTCCGCGTCGGGCCGGTTGTCCGAGAGCTGGATTCCCAATTGCCCTGCAACCGGTTCCTTGAACCGGATCAACTGTTTCGGCTCCATCCCCAGTTTTTTTAAAATCACCGACAACTCTTTCTGGGTCGGCGGGGTGGTCAGGTAGAGAACGATATCGGGCTCGATCCCTTCCTCATTGAGAAGCTTGAGTGTCTCGCGGCTCTTGCCGCATTTCGGATTGTGAAACATTGTGATGTCCATCTTGACTCCAATCCTGGATAATGACCTAAAAGTTTTTCATCTTTGCGAGGGAGCCTGTTCTGTTTGGCTTCGCTCTTCAGGAGGGCGGCGCAGCCCTCTAACGCGCGCGCAAGTAGACTCTGCTCCCGCGCAAACGCCGCAAGATGAGACCTGTGGCGGTGTTCAGCGCTTTCATATTCAGGCACTTTATAATCGAACCCCGGCATTAAGTCAATTCGTTTAAAACCGCACCCGCACCCGGTATTGCAGCTTCACCTCTCTATTTTTCTCCACCGGCACGTCGAATTGAATCGTGTGAGCCTCGAGCTTTGTGTGCTCGTGCGTGCTGTTGATGATTTCCCAGTCGCCGGGGATCGGCTCGATGACGCTGATGGTGACCGGGGTCTCCTTGTGATTTCGAAGGCTCACCTCGAAGGCGACTTCATAGAGGTCCCACCCGATTTTCTTCCAATCGGTCTGCTTTCGCCCGGCGACGAGATCGAACGCGTCGCCCAGTTTGATTTTGATCGTCTCGTCCTTGGGCGTGTGGTCGATCTGGTCTTCGCCGATGAACTGGAGGCTCCCGTCGCTGTCGGCCTTGTAGACCCGAAGGGTCCCTTTTGGAAGCGGCATCCCGAGCTGGTTTTCCTTCTTGTTGGCGATCTCCACGTAGACGCCGATTTTCTGATTGGTGATCGGGGCGCCATATTGCGTCCGGTAGTAATGCTGCGCGCCATAGTAGAGAAAGCGCTTTTCCACCGGGACCTGATTCGCGCCAAGGAGGGTGACCTGCTTGGTCTGATTGTCCTTCAATGTCGTCGGACGCTGGAGGGCGTAGAGGTGGTATTCGAAAAACGATTCTTCCTTGAACGGCGCGGCGGCCGATTTCATCGCGGCTTGCTCCAGCGCGCGGGGAGCATCCCGCATCTCATACCGGTCGAGAACCCGGTTCACGTCCCCCGCCACCAGTTTCAGCCTGGCGTTCTTAAATGCCGTTCCGCTCTTGTTGTCGAGGGTGACCCAGCCGGTCAGGTCGAGCTTCCGATTCTCCTTGTCGAGGATGGCGACGTAATCGCTCCTCCAGGTCATCCCGCTTGTCAGGTAGGTCGCCTCGACTTTCTGAGGGCGCGGCGCCTGGTTCTCCAGCCGCCAGATCAAGGTCGGCTTCGAGAGGAGATTTTCGGGGAGGCCGGGGAAGATCATCTTGCCGGGGTGGTCGGTGAAGATCCGGTCCCCCATCCGGTAGACGATCCCATTGTGGGTGCTCAGGATCGTGATCGGGACCTCCGCGCCGTCGCGCAGGACCTTGACCTCCTTGCCGACGAACTTGTCGAGGAGCTTCTGCGGGGAGAGAAGGTCGTATTCATAATTTTGCTCCAGAACATCGAGGCCGGCCGGGTCGGTCAGCGACGTGATGTGGACCGTTTGAGGCATGATCTGCGCGGCGACGTCGGAGAACTTCAACTCCGTGATTCCCTCCGGCAGGGTCAGGCGGCGGACCTCTTTGACCAGGCCGAGATTGCTGTTGTAGACGGTGACCGAGACGCTCTCCTGATCGTCGGCGCTGCTGGCGCGTTCGTGCGGTTTCTCCTGCGGGCCGGCCGCTTCTCCCCCCTGTCCGATGAGAAGCAGACCGGCTGCGAGCGCCAGGAACGGAATGATTAAAAAGAGTTTGGTTTTCATATTCTCCTCCTTGGGATCGTGTGCTGCTTATCCTGTTAGACGGAGGAGGAGAAAAAAAGTTCCAAATCTTTTTGGTTCATCCGACTTTAGCGTGGGTAGAAGGGCGCTTAATCAAGTTCCCTCCCCCTTCGATGGGGGAGGCAAGGTGGGGGTGATTCAATGCCGACCCGCGATAGTACTGCAAGAGCAAAACAGCTTAGAAAAAGGCCAACAGACGCAGAGCATCTGCTATGGGGTTGTTTAAGGGCGAAACAGATCGGAGCGCTAAAATTCAGAAGACAAGCGCCCATCGGTCAATATATCGTCGATTTTGTTTGTCACGAGAGAGGGATCATTATAGAAGTGGACGGGGGTCAGCATTCAATCGACAAAGAGAGAGATATCAAAAGGGAAGGATGGCTCAACAAGCAAGGGTATAAAGTCTTAAGATTTTGGAATCATGAAGCCCTAACAAATATAGATGAGGTATTAAACATCATCAGAGAGGCGTGTTTAAAACCCACCCTCCCCTTGCCCCTCCCATCGAGGGAGGGGAAGAGCCAGGGAAACCCACGCTAAACCCGGATGAACCATCTTTTTTCTGGAGGGTGTTCAGTTCGGATCCGGCCCGCTGACCGGTTCAGATGATTTTGAATTTTCAAGGATCACGGTCACCATGATCTGCATCGAAGGGGACGGCTTCAGCCCGGATCGCGGCGCCGCCGAGGCCGGCTGCGACTCCGAGAGGATCTGACCGATCTGGGATAGCTCCGTTTTGAATCGGCCGTATTCCGATCTGGGGAGGTTCAACCAGTAATTTAGTTTAAGAGCCCCCTCCGGGGTATCTTTAATCAGGGCGAAGACTTTGCCGCCGCTGCGCTCTGCGGCCTCCTTCATCCTCGATGTCAGGGCCGCTATTTTGTCTGTCGCCTCATGAGGGCTTAAAGTGAGCGCGGCATCGGGAGAGACCGGGTCGGGGACAATGTTTTCCCTCCGGCTGGCGGGGCCCGAAGCGGATTCGGTATCCGATCGGCGCTCCTTCGACTTCATCAACCCTTGGGCGGGGGCGGAGGGAGCGCGCTTTTCCTCCGCCGGCGATTCAAGCCGATCGGTTTCAGCCGCGCTCTGATTGGAATCGGCGAACCGCTGCCGCTCAGCGGGAGCCGCCATGACGGGAGTATCTTCTTCCCGCTGAGGCTTGATTGGTTTTGTCCCCTCTTGTTTCAGGGAGGGGGACGCGTCCGATCGCTTCGATGGGGCGATCATCTCCCTCTGGATCGGCTCGTTGGCCCGGTAGAGGTAGACCGCCAAGCCGACGACCAGCAGGAGCGCGGTGGCGTGGAGCGGGAGCTTGATCGTCAACGGCTGGAAGAGGCGCGCCCAGAGGGTCGGCGTCTCGGCCTCGCTCCGGATCTGTGTCATGACCTGTTGCGAGAACCCGGCGGGGGGCTCGATCTCAGGAAGGCCGGCCACCCTCCTGATGCCATCGGAAAGGAGTTTGGCCTCCGGCAGACAATGGGGGCAGGAGGCGAGGTGGTCTTCGATCTCGCGCCGCTTCTCTTTGTCGAGCCGGTTATCCAAATATAGAGAGAGGTGTTCCTGAATCTGATGACAATTCATCGTTCCGTCCTGGTATAGGAACCCTCAAACCAGGTCAAAGCGAGGATCAGGCTTTGCCTGTCTGAGCGCTCGGGGCGTGGGGGCATCGGAGGAACTTTCTTAGCCTTTCTCCGCACGGGCCCCCACATCATAATAGCGAGCCAGTTTCGCCTTCAGGGCGAGGCGGGCCCGGTGAAGCCTTGATTTGACCGTTCCGACGGGGAGCTTCAGAATGTGGGCGATCTCCTCGTAGGGAAGGTCCTGAAAATCGTGGAGCAGAATGATCAGCGCTTCCTCCTCTTTCAGGCTGTTCAGACTTTGCTGAACGTGAAGGGAAGTCTCGTTCTGCTCGGCGGCCTCCGCGGGGCTCGGGCCGGGATGGGGGAGGTCGGCGAGCGGGTCGCTCCCCTCCGTCTCGGGATCGACGGGGCAGAATGTGGCCCTTCGGGCCTGGTCGACGGCGAGGCGTTTGCGGCGGCTGATCGCCTGGTTGATGGCGATTCGGTAGAGCCAGGTGGAGAAGAGGGCGTCGCCGCGGAATTCCTGGATGGCGCGGTAGGCCGAGAGAAAGACCTCCTGCGCGGCATCCGCGGCCTCGTCGATATCTCCCAGCCATCGGTAGAGGAGGTTAAAGATCCGCTTCTGATGGCGTTGGATCAGGGTCTCGAAGGCGTCGGTCTTGCCGTTCTGGACCTGCTGCACCCATTCCCAGTCGGTTCCCTCCATTTCACTCATATCGTAATTCAATGCGAAAAGGTTTTGAAAAACAGATTGGAAGAGGGCATTTCGGAATTCGTATGGGTGCTTCGCTATACATATGTCCATTCGGTGAAGGTGGCGGCTTGGCCGCAGTAGTGATTTTCTTCGTTGAGTACGTTCCAGACGAGGGCTTGGTGAATTCGAAAGCGGCGGCCTCTGCTGGAGATTCGGATCCCTTGGTAGTGGTTGATGAAGCCGGTTTGGGTGACCTCCGATAAGAGCCTCGCCCGCTCTTCACGGCTGACCGGCTCGGCGGTGAGGCGGGAGGGGGTCCGGGTGAAGGTTTCCCAGGGCATCTCCCAAAGGGCAAGCGCGGCGCCGTTGCCGTAGTTGAGGATCGGATCGGTTTCGGTTCCGTGGGAGACGACCACAAACGGCGCGTGGAAGAGCGCTTCGGCTTGCCGGCCGGGCGAACCGGCAGGGGAAAGGAGCTCCCGGCCCGTCCAGTGGCTGAAGCTTCGAAGGAGCCGTTCGGTTTGCATGATGAAGAACCTGTTCCTCTTTGCGTCAATCGACATGGTTTGCGATCGAAGTTTTGGCGATGATTTCGGCGGGGGGATTATGCCAGAAAGGGACCGTTCCGACAAGCAGAAATTAAAAGCATCCTCAAATCAAGGAGCCCGAGGAGAAGAGCCGAAAGAACCAGAAAGGCGAGTGCGCTTCTTGCCGCGCGGCGATTTCGGGGAAAGTCAGTCATGCCGGGACCTCGTTTGAAACTCTTGCCGATGGGGAGAGCCGATGCTCAGCCAGAAGAGTAAACCCACTCCGGCTGTGATTGCAACATCGGCGACGTTGAAAATTCCTGTTCTGAGGCGTCCGACCCCGACCACCATGAAGTCGATGACCCGGTGGTCGTGGAGGAGACGGTCGATCAGGTTGCCGGCCCCTCCTCCCAGAATTAAAGAAAGGGCGAGGACCTCGGGCCGCGTCAGCCTGCGGCTGAAACAAATATAAAAAAACATCCCCGCCAGGAATCCGCCGACGGCGATGGTAAAAATCCAGAACCGGGTCGCCTCGGAAAGGCCGGCTCCAAAGCTTAAGAACGCGCCGGGATTCTCCGCATAGAGAAATTGGAAGATCCCGCCGAAGAAAGAAACCGGCGGGCGAGATGTGAGAGATTGTCTGGCGAGCGCTTTGGTCGCCTGATCGGCTCCGATGGTGGCGGCCAGGACAACGCCCGCCAAGAGTAAGTTACGGAATGGTCCCACGGTCCCTCTTTGCATTGGCTGATGAGAGAAATCATAACAGCGTTGGGATTCGGAAGACAACCCGATTATTGGGAGGGGATTCCCGCCCCTTAAAACTGCCCTTTGAAGTCGAGAAACGTCTGCTTCAATACTTCCAGGTCTTGGCGGAGGGAGATTACCTCTTCCTGGAGCTTGGCGAGGGCTTCGTTGTCGGTCGTGCGGGGAGGGGAGTCGATGCCGGCGGTTTTTTCTTCTTCTTTGGTTTCGGGCGGGCCGGAGAGGAGATGGGCGTAGCGCGACTCTTTCCGGCCGGGCCGGCGGGGGAGCAATTTGACGTAGCCCCACTCCTCCAAAGTCTGAAGGGTTTTCTGGACCTCTTCGAGGGATTCGAAGGGATGGAGGCGTTCGGTCCGTCCCCGGATTTCTCCGACCGTCTGGGGGCCGCGGAGCATCAGGATGCAGAGGATGGCGGCTTCGCGCTGGACCAGGTTGGTTTTCTTGAGGAAACTCTCCGAATACTTCGGCACCCGGCCGAGGTTGTCCTGCATGACGAGCTGTTTTCCTTTTAATCCCTCGATGGCGTCGCCATCTCCTTTTCAATCAAACAGCCCAACACCCGGGCTTCGATGGGGGTGAGAACAAAATCCATGTGCGCGGCTCCTGGTTAAGCGCTTTCCAGCAAGAATGTCACCGGACCGTCATTATGCAACGAGACGACCATCTGGGCGCCGAACCGGCCAGTTTCGACGGGGAGTCCTGAATCGGAGAGTCGGTTGACGAAGGTGCGGTAGCGTTTTAAGTGATTCACCGCCATTGACTCGGCTCGGTTTTCGCTCACTCCCTGAATTTCGGGGGCTTGCCGGTCACGGCAGGGGCGGAGGGAGCGGTCTGCCCTTTTCCTGCCTCTTCTTCCAGCGTGATGAGAAACTCGGCCAGTTGCTCCACCGCGCCGAAGGTCATCCTCGTTTTAAAGTCTTTCGGCATTGCATCGTCGAAACCGGGAGCGATGAAGGCGCTCGGGTTGAGGATCGATTCCATCGCATACTCCTTCGGCGTGGTCGCCCGGGCTTTGCCTTCTTTCAACGCCCGCTGGTATTCGGGCGACGCGATTCTTTTTTCGGCGGTCGTCTTGAGCGACAGCATCGGGCCGACCATTCCGGTCTGCGCGAAAGCGACCGTCGGAATTTTGTGGCAGAGGTAGCAGCCCATCTTCTTGATGAGTTCTTCCGTCGGCTCCTGCGTCAGCCCGATTCTTGACACGTCCTGCGATTCGGCCGCCTTCTCTTGCGGCACATCGCCGGCCGTTAATTTTTTCCCAAAATAGTTTTCCCACTCCTGTTTCGCCGTCACCTTCGAGAGATCGCCCTGCGCTTCGACCGACTGGAGGTAGGCGACGATCGCCACCATCTCATAGTCGCTCAGCCCGACCCCCGTGCGATTGATGATCGGCATGGGGCTGACCATCCGCTCGTTCTCCAGGACCCCTTCCTGGTCCACCACGTAGCAGTTGGGGCAATAAATCGACTCGATCAAATATTCGCCGGCTGTTTTTGCGTGGGGCTTGATTCCGGTGTTCGGCTCTCCGGCTTCGTGTTTCTTGGCAAACATTTTATAACGGTCTTCCTGAATCCGCTGGCCGGCGCGGGCCACGACCCCCATGAGGCGCGGGAAACGATTCGGCTGTTGCTCTTCCAGGAGAACATGGCACGCGGGGCACTGGCCTCTGCCGGTCTGCACCCCCCGCTTCGGGTCGAACTTGGGCCGGCTTGGCCCAAAGATCACCTGCTCGCCCACCGCAATCAACGCCTCGGGAGAAAGCGGATCGGCGGGCGGCGCCGGCTTCGACGCAGGAACAGCGGGCGCCGCGGCGGGCGCGGGTTTCTTCGCCGGGGATTTGGCCTCTTTCCGTTTTTCGGCCTGCCAGCCCAAAAGAAACAAGATCAATAAAATCGAAAGGAGGGAGTGTATGAAGTA